>RCUQ01000035.1_pt1 | contig 185891 bp, 181 predicted proteins | sample 2166351 | NCBI WGS metagenome assembly RCUQ01 (sample SAMN09932597, study PRJNA488358) | compost metagenome | feature: garden; material: soil; isolation source: compost soil in acetonitrile-enriched culture | place: Germany: Experimental Botanical Garden Goettingen | collected 2016-01-27 | reverse complement strand
TGGGCAGCCGCGAAGGCCACTTCATGCCGACCAGTCTTCTGGAAAGCCAGCTCGCCACACTGGAGCGACCTGATGGCGAAGCTGGCGTTGTCGTCGTCAATATCGACAACACGCCGGAAGAAATCACCGAGTTGGCTATCGAGGGGCTGAAGCGGCTTGCAAGCGAATAGACAAAAGGGCGACCGCGAGGCCGCCCTTTTTATTTTCCGTAGTCACTGCGGATCTCGGTCATATGGAAGGGAAGCTGTCGTGAACGACGCTTCCCTTAATATTTTTCAGATATCGACGATCAGGCCCTTGGCCTTCAGAACCGGCTCGAGCTTGCTGACTTCGATCACCGATTTGCCGGCCTTGTAGGCTTCAATGAAACCGGCTTCGGCGTCTTCGCGCTCCTGAGACAGCTTTGCCGCTTCGGCAACTTCGCTGCGACGAACGACGACAAGACCATCCGCATCACCGACGATCACGTCACCCGGATTGATGATCTCGCCGCCGACGATGATGCTGTCATTCGTCGTGCCGATCGTTTCCTTGACCGTACCCTTGATGCAGGTACTGAGCGAGAAGACCGGAAATCCGAGTTCGCGAAGCTGCAGCGTATCGCGCACGCCGGTATCCGTCACCAGACCGCCAATACCCTTGGCAAGGCAGGCATTGGCCAGAACGTCACCGAACGAACCGGCTTCTTCGTATTCACCTGCTGAAACGACGATGATGTCGCCGGGCTTGGCGTAATTGATCGCCAGCTGCAGCATGATGTTGTCGCGCGGCGAGGATTTGACCGTGAAAGCGGGACCGCAGAGCTTCATCCGGTAGTCGACCGGCTTCAGCCGCGACGACAGGGCACCCCGACGGCCCTGTGCTTCGTGAATGGTGGCGGGCGAAAATTTTGCGATCGCAGCCAGATCCTCCTTGGAGGGACGCTCGGGAATGTCTTTGATATGGACCATTGCAGGCCCTCCTCGTGGCCATAGATAAACCGCACGGCGGCAAGGCTGCCGCCGTTGGCAATTGTCGGATTTTGGTTTGGGATCAGCAGGCGCTATGCGCTCCTCAGATTAGGGGATCGGATCGAACTTCAGTTCGGAGAGTGGAACAACCTTGTCGGTGCGGGTCATCTTGTATTCGGTGCCCTGACCGAGCCACTTGTCCCAGATCTTGTTGATCTCGCCATCGGCATCCAGCTTGCGCAGGATTTCGTTGACCTTGGCGGTCAGCGCCGGCTGATCCTTCTGCATGCCGATACCGATCGGCTGGTACAGCATCGGCTCTTCGATCATGCGCATTTCCTTGCCGCGGGTCTTCGACTCGTTGACGAATTTGGTCGTCGTCATCGTGTTGGCGACCATGCCGCGCGCCTTGCCCTGTTGCACGGCGAGATAGGCGGAAGCCGTGTCCTGGAAGGTCAACGGTTCGGACTTGTTGAGCTTGATCGACATTTCGGACGTCGAACCCTTGGCCGAGGCGATACGCTGGCCGACATAGTCGGCCTTGGCCTTGCCTTCGTCCGTCGCCGGAACGATGAGCATTTCCTTGGCGAGATAATAGGGATCGCTGAACTGAATTTGCTCGGCGCGGCTCTGGGTATAGGCGAGGTTCGCTACGGTGATGTCGACGCGGCCGAGCTTGACTTCCGGCACGCGGGCTTCGACCGAAACCGGCTTCACTTCCGCCGTCACGCCCAGTTCCTTGGCGATGGCATTGCAGAGATCGACGTCGAAGCCGGCCATCTCACGGGTCTTCGGATCCGGCGCCGAGAATGGCGGGACGTCGGCAAAGGTTGCGCAGCGCAGCTTCTTGGCCGACAGGATGTCGGCAAGCTGATCTGCTTTTGCAGGCGCGACGGCAGCGGTGCTGGCGACGAGTGCTGCGAGAGTTGCGAATTTCCAGTTCATTTGCTGTTCTCCATTGTTATTTTATGTGGAAGGCAGTCAGTGCCGCAGATCAGCGAGGAAGCGCTGGGCACGCGGATGTCGTGGATTCTTGAAAAAGTCTTCGGGAGGAGCGGTTTCGAGGATTTCGCCTGCGTCGATGAACCAGATGCGGTCAGCGACATCGCGGGCAAAACCCATTTCGTGAGTGACGCAGAGCATGGTCATGCCTTCGGCGGCCAGGCTCTTCATGACGCTCAGCACTTCGCCGACCATTTCCGGGTCGAGCGCGCTGGTCGGTTCGTCGAACAGCATGACGGGCGGTTCCATGGCAAGTGCACGGGCAATTGCCACGCGCTGCTGCTGACCACCGGAAAGCTGACCAGGGTAGGAATTCGCCTTGTCGGCGAGACCAACGCGGTCAAGCAGTTTGACAGCCTTGTCATGGGCAGCGGCAGGCGACACACCTTTCACCCGGATCGGCGACATCGAGACATTCTCGACGACCGAAAGGTGCGGAAAGAGGTTAAAACTCTGGAAGACGAAGCCGATACGGCTGCGCAGCTTGTTAAGTTCACTTGCCCGCATCGGCGCGTGGATATCCTGCCCCTCAAAGCTGATGCCGCCGCTGTTGATTTCTTCCAGCCGGTTGACGGTGCGGATAAGCGTCGACTTTCCGGAGCCGGACGGGCCGCAGATCACCACCACTTCGCCCCGCGCCACTTCGGCATTAATGTTCTTCAGAACCTGATAATCGCCGTAGTTCTTGCAGACATCGGCGATACGGATCGCCTGGGCGGCCTGCGGTTCGGACACTGAAGTGCTCATAGCTGCTCCGTAATGGTTTTGAGGGGCGCGGCCTCGGTCGGAAGGCGGGCATTGCGCGGCCCGGCACGACGGCGGGCGATACGCCGCTCGACGCTGTTGGCGACATAGGTCAGGCTCCAGCAGAGGATGTAATAGACCACTGCGAGAATGAGGAAGACCTGGAAGGGCTGGGTCAGAAGCTGGTTGTTCACCTGGCTCGCGGCGAATGTCAGGTCCGGCACATTGATGACATAACCGAGCGTCGTATCCTTGATCGTCGAGACGAAGGTGGAGATCATGCTCGGGATCATGTTGTAGAGCGCCTGCGGCAAGATGACGAAGCGCATGGCACCCATATAGCCATGGCCGAGAGCCCTTGCTGCATCCATCTGCCCCTGCCCCAGCGAAACGATGCCGGCACGGACGACCTCACTGAGGAACGCGCCCTGATAGATGACCAGCGTCACCAGCATGATCAGGAAGCTCGGCACATCGGCACCGGTCCAGAGCGGGATGACAAAATAGCACCACAGGATGAGCATCAAAAGCGGCACGCCGCGGGTGACATAGACCAGCGCGGTCATCGGCCAGCGCAGGAACCACCATTTCGACAGGCGCGCGAGCGCCATGAGAATGCTGACCGGGAAGGCGAATGCGATGGCCAGGGCCGACAGGATCAGCGTGTTGGCGAGACCGCCGAGCGGGCCGTTCGGATACTGGCCGATCAGGAGAAGCAGCCAATAATCCTGGATGATGGTGATGAAATCCTGGATCATGCGCGTGCCCTCCGCGCCGGATCGGCTCGCATCGCGATATAGGCGCCGATCCCCATGATGATGAGCGAGAAGAACAGGTAGGTCACCGTACCGATCATGTAGACTTCGAAGGTGCGGAAACTGATGTTTTCGATTTCCTTGACTGCATGGGTCAGTTCAGGAGCACCGATGACGATGGCAAGGCTGCTGTTCTTGAAAAGCGAAACACTGTGATTGATCAGCGGCGGCAGCGCGTTGCGCACGCCCTGCGGCATGATCACGAAGCGCATGGCAGAGGCATAACCGTGGCCGAGCGCCTGCGCCGCCTCCATCTGGCCGGAGCTGACCGACCTCAGGCCGGAGCGAAGGTCTTCGCTGAAATAGGCAGCCTGACACAAGCCGAGGCCGATCACCGCAAAGATGGCTTCGGCATTGTTGTTCGCCAGCCAGTCCGACAGGCCCTGCGGCATCAGTGTGAAAATGCCAAAATACCAGAGCATCAACTGCACAAGTGTCGGCACATTACGATGGTAGGACACATAGGCAGCAACGATCGGCTCACCGATGCGCAGTGGCGACACGCGCAGCGCAAGCAGAAGGATGGCCAGCGTCATCGCCAGCGCCCACGAACCGATATAAATGATGAAGGTCATCTCGATGCCGTGCAGCAGCATCGAGATGTATTCCGGGTTGTTGAGGATTGCCGAAAGATCGAACCCGTTCACCGCTTGGTCCCTTCGGAACTGGCGGCAGGGGTCTGCGGCTTGGCCGTCTGCAGGCCGCCCATCACCTGAAGCGTCGGGGTGATTTCCATATGGCCGATATTGACCGCAACAGGTGCAGCAATCGCGAAGGCGATCGCATCTGAGATATCGGAAGCCCGCGGTAGTTCGAAACCGTCGATGAAGCGCTCGCGGATCGATGGGTCATTGCCGTGGACGTGGTTGAAGATGTCGGTCGCAACTCGGCCCGGGCAGATTTCCGTCACCCTCACCCGCTTGCCAAACGTGTCGATGCGCAGCTGATTCGACAGCATGGCGACACCCGCTTTTACGGCATGATAGGTCGAGTTGCCGCCGAAATTGTAATTGCCGGCAATCGAGGAAATGTTGATGATATGGCCGCGATCCCGCTCTGCCATGCCGGGCACGACCATGCGGCAGAGATGCAGGACGGCGCGCAAATTAACGTCGATCAGAAGATCGATGTCGCCGTCCTCCGCTTCGAGAAATTTCTTCGGCCGGTCGACACCGGCATTGTTGATGAGGACGTCAAATGCCACCCGGCTCGTCAGCTCGGCCAACGCTTCCCTATTGGTCACGTCAACCGCGTGGGCGATGCAGCCAGTCCGCTCAGACAGCTCGCGCAGCGGGTCGGCGCTACGGGCAACAGCGTGGACTTCAAGGCCCTCGCGGCACAGTCGTTCAACGACGGCGGCACCGATTCCCGACGAAGCGCCGGTTACCAGAGCAGTCTTGTAGTCGGAAAATGGCATGTCGATCCCCTTTGTTAAGATGAGACTAGCGAAGCTTTTTTCACTTGCCTAAGACCGATTAGTTTTGGGCTAATAAGGAAGCGTTATGGATGTCCGCACGTGTTGCGAAAGGCTGCATTTGCGCTTTATAAATCAAGCGGCTAGGTTTTCTCTTCAACCGCGAAACAGCAGGTCGCAAACCGCTCACGACCTCATTTGCGGTGATAACAACACAGGCAGCATCGACCATAATGGATATCCGGCGCCTCAAATCCTTCATCGTCATCGTCGATAGCGGCAGCATCACGCGCGCCGCCGATATCCTGCATCTTGCCCAGCCGGCGCTCAGCCAGCAGCTTGCAGCGCTCGAGGATCATTTTGGGCAGAAGCTGCTGATCCGCAGCCAGCAGGGCGTCACGATGACCGACGCCGGTCAGGCAGTTTATCGCCACGCGCAAATCATCCTGCGGCAGATGGAACAGGCGCAGTCCGACGTTGCAACCGCCGGCCGGTCGCTGGCCGGTCGTGTCTCTGTCGGTCTTGTTCCTTTCAGCAGTGCTGCAACGCTTTCAGTCGAGCTTCTCGCGGAAACCAGAAAGCGGCATCCCGGCATTCTTTTGCATCTCACCGAAAGCGTCGGCCAGACCTATAGCCAGATGATCATGAACGGCCGCCTGGAAATGGCGCTCATTCATGGTGTCGGGCCGATCAAGGGTGTTCGGTTCGAACCGCTGTTGAAGGAAGAGTTTTTTGTCGTCGCGCATCCGGATTTCGAAATCGAAGCCAGCGACGCACCCGTTTCGGTCACCGCACTCGACGGCCTGCCGTTCCTGATGCCGCCCGCCTATAACTTCGTGCGCCGTGCGGTCGATACCGCGTTCTCGCGCAGCAAGGTCGAGCTGAATGTGGTGGCGGAAGTGGAAATCGTCAGGACACTCAGCCGATCCGTCGACCGAGGGCTGGGGGTCACGATCATGCCCAAGGCCATTGCCGACCGGCTGATTGCCGAATCCAGCGAAAAACTGATTTGTCGTCTCGTCTCGCCGCGCATCGAGGAGACTTTGTCTCTGTGTGTATCCGATCAAACGCCGCTTTCGGAACCGGCGGTCGCGGTCAAGGATATTCTCGTGGAACTGACGGCCAGGCTGAAAACCTGACCGTCAGAAAAGTTATCAAAGCCGATTACTTCATGTCCTTGCAGTACTGTGCGATCCGGTTGCAGCCCTCTTCCAGCATTTCCATGCTCGTTGCATAGGAGATGCGGAAATACGGGCTCATGCCGTAGGCAGCGCCCTGCACGGTCGCGACATGGTGCTCCTCGACAAGACCCATGACAAAATCGACATCGGTCTCGATCTTGCGGCCACCCTTGGTGGTCTTGCCAATCAGCTCGGACATGTTCGGGAAGATATAGAACGCACCTTCGGGCTTATGGGCACGCAGACCCTCGATTTCGGCCAGACGGCCGAGCACATAATCGCGACGGGTCTTGTAGATCGAAGAGCGTTTCTTCAGCAGATCCTGCGGACCATCAAGTGCTGCAACGGCTGCGGCCTGTGTCAGTGTCGAGGTGCCGCCGCTGTTCTGGCCGTTGACGTTGCTGATCGCGGCGATGAGATCCTTCGGACCGCCGCAATAGCCCAGACGCCAGCCGGTCATGGCATAGGCCTTGGACACGCCGTTCATGGTCAGAACCCGATCATAAAGACGCGGCTCGACTTCGGCGATCGTGCAGAACTCGAAATCGTCGTAGACGAGGTGCTCATAGATATCGTCGGTTAGAATCCAGACATGCGGATAGCGCAGCATGACCTCGGCGATTGCCGCCATTTCCGCGCGCGAGCAGGCAGCACCCGTCGGGTTGTTCGGGAAATTCAGGAACAGCCATTTCGTGCGCGGTGTGATCGCTGCTTCCAAATCTTCTGCGCGCAGCTTGAAACCGGCATTTTCCGGGCACGGAACCGAGACCGGAACGCCGCCGGCGAATTTGACGATATCCGCATAGCTGACCCATGACGGCGCCGGGATGACAACTTCATCCCCCGGATTGCAGGTGGCCAACACCGAGTTGAAGATCACCTGCTTGCCGCCGCCTGACACGACGATCTGGTTCGGCTCATAGGTCAGGTTGTTCTCGCGCTTGAACTTGCGGATGATCGCCGCCTTCATGGCCGGCGTGCCGTCCATTGTCGGGTATTTCGTGTCGCCCGCGAGTGCTGCGGCATAAGCAGCTTCAATGGCATGCGGCGGGGTCGGGAAATCCGGCTCGCCGGAGGAGAGGCTGACAACCTTGATCCCCTGGGCGGCCAGTTCACGGGCGCGTTGCGTCATGGCAGCGGAGGCGGAGATCGAGACGTTTTTCAAACGGTCGGCTGTTGCGGGCATGATTTGGTCTTCCGGTTTTGAATTCTAGGTGAAGAGAGAAAACAGATAGCGGCTTTCAGCCGGCAACCTCTGATGCTGGGGCAAGCATTCCGCCGGCAGCCTCGATTTCGCTGCGGACGATCCGCGCCAATTCGAGCGAGCCCGGCGTATCGCTATGAACGAGAATGGATTTCGCCGGCATGTCGATGGTCGCGCCGTCGATTGTGGTGACCGTGCGGTCGACTAGGAACTGACGCACGCGGGCGCGCACGGCCCCCTCATCCTTGACCAGAGCACCCGGCAATCCGCGGGCAACAAGACGCCCCTGCGCGTCATAGGCGCGGTCGGCGAGGAACAGCAGCAGCGTCTTCAGCGAGGCGCGCTTGGCAGCCGCTTCGATCTCGCTGCCGGGCATGGCAAAAATGATCAGTTCGGGATCGACGGCGCGGATCGCATCCATCATCAGGTTGGCCAGCTTCGGATCACGATTGACCATGTTGCCCATGGCCGCGTGAAAACTGAAATGTGCGACGCGCTGACCTTCGCTCGCCGCAATCGCCTTCAACGCACCCAGCTGGTAAAGCATCTGCTGGCGCAGTTCATCGGCGGAATAGGGAATTTCGCGGCGGCCGAAACCGGCGCGATCCGGCAGACCAGGATGCGCACCGATGCCGACGCCATTTTCCTTGGCAAGGCGCACCATGCGCGCCATCGTATCGGGATCGCCGCCATGGGAACCACAAGCGATGTTGGCCGAGGAGACCACCTTCATCATCGCCTCGTCGTCGCACAGGCTGTAGGGACCAAAGCCTTCGCCCATGTCGGAATTAAGATCGATCTTCATCTCTTCTTCCCTCACTTCATGGCCTGCAATGCATCGCAAACCATTCGAGACGTGCTGCGAACATCATCGATGAAAGTCACCACTGCCTTTTCGACGGCCGCCGCCTGAGCATGCGTTGCACGGACAAAACGCAGACGGCTGCCGATACGCGCCTGCCCGAGCCGCCAGAGATCGGCCTCGATTACGCCGGCAATCTTGGGATAACCGCCAGCAGTATTGGCATCGGCCATCTGGATGATCGGTTCACCGCTTGGTGGAACCTGAACGACACCGGACACGACACCGTGCGAGCGCATTTCAACCGGCGTCGTCGTCTTGATCGGTTCACCCATCAAGCGATATCCGGTACGGTCGCTTTGTGTGGAAATCTTCCAAGTCTGCATCCAGAAACGCTCGGCATCCGCACCAAACAGGGCATGCTCTCCGGCCGGAATGGCGCGAACAACAAGGGCCCCATCCTCATTGGCAGGATAAAAATTGGTAAGCGCATAGGCTGGATCGATAACCGCAAGGCCAGTTGCCGGAAAGTTCAGCGCGGTGGAAACCTCACCCAGTTTAAGAACGTCGCCCGTGCTCAGAAAACGTCCCTCACTGCCGCCGAAGGCGCCACGCAGCGACGTGCTGCGCGACCCCATGACCGACGCGACATCGATCCCGCCAGCAATGCAGATATAGGCGCGTGTTCCAACCCGCGGCTGCCCTAGCTCCAGCACCTGCCCGGCTTCAATCGGCAGAGCGCACCACGGCTGAACCATACGACCGTCAAGCGATGCGCCACAATCGGCACCCGTTACGACAAAGGCAGTCTGCTTCGCAAAACGCAGTTTGAACGGATAGGTCTGAATTTCCAGAACTGCCGCGCCGTTTTCGTTGCCGAGCAGGTTGTTGCCTGCCTTGAGAGCCAGCGGATCCATGGCGCCGCTGGTGGTCACGCCAATATTGCGGAAGCCGGTACGGCCAAGGTCTTGTACCGTGTTGAACGGTCCTGTCTGGATGATCTCTATCATAGCTCTATGCTCGCTGGCACGAAACGCACCGTATCACCCGGCGCCATCACGGCAGGTGTGGCCGACATCGGGTCGAACATCTGCAATTCGGCAAAACCGATCGAATTCCAGCCATTAGGGCCGGTCAGGACGGCGACACCCGTCTGCATGCCGCCAATGGTGACGCAGCCCCGCGCCATGTTGAGCGACGGCACGGTCTTGCGCGGCATGTAGATGCGCGGATCAAGCCCGTGAAGGTAACCAAAACCGGGCGCACTACCGAGTGCAAACACCCTGTAGGTGCCTTCGTAGTGAATGCGAACAACCTCGCGGTCGGAAAGGCCCGACCTGTCGCAGAGAGCGGCAAGATCGGTCGCGTGCTCGCCGCCGTATGTTACGGTGATCTCGATTGTCCTTCCGGCCAGATCGATGCTTTCAGCCTGTTCCCAGGCGTCCAACAGGCGCAACGCCAGAAGTTCCGGATCTTCGGGCGTCATCTTCAGAACGACGAGAAGATTGGTCATACCGGGTACGATCTCGAGCGTTTCGCTCCACAGTTCGACGGCGCGGGACAGGGCCCAGATCCGTCGCTGCGAGGCAAGGTCGAATTCCCCGGTCGCTTCGAGAAGAAATGCGCGCGAACCGATCGGGGAAACACGGGCGCCATTGCGACCGAGCGCAAGCGCTTCGACAGGCTGGGTGATTTTGGCGACTGAGGCGCTCATGCTTCTGTCTCGACTTCAGCAATCGGATCGCCAAAACCGACGATCGTTCCGGGTTCAACTAAATGACGGCCCAAGCGTTTTGACGGTCCAGCGGAGACCGGCAGCAGGATAGGGCCAACCCGCAGGAAGCCGATCGCGTCGCGCGCGGTCGATGCAGCCGGCGTGGCGGTACGTGACAGGTCTAACGACCAGAACTCACCGGCCATGGGCGCCTTCACGATCGCGACAGCATCTACTGCATCGGTCTTGCCGGAACGCACCTGGTGCGCAGGCCCCTTGGCTGAACTCGAAAGGCGGATCAATAGGCTCTGGTCGGGTCGGGTGATTTCAATTCCATCGACGCCAGCGGTTTCAAGGGCCGCGGCCAACTGTTCGATGATTGCGGGGTCGCTGAAATCCGGCTTGGTCATGCTGCCCCTCGCGTCTTCAACCATTTTTCCAGATAATGGATATCCGTTTCACCCTCGGCGAAGGCTGCATCTTCAAACAGTTCGCGCAACAGCGGCAGATTGGTAGCGATGCCCTCCAGCTTGAAGGATGCCAGGGCGGACCGCGTGCGCTGCATGGCATCGGCCCGGTCTTGGCCATGCACTATCAGCTTGGCGATCAGCGAGTCGTAATAGGGTGAGACCTTGTAACCGGCCTCGACATGGGTATCGACACGAATGCCCTCGCCCTTTGGTAGTTCAAGAGCCGTAATCACGCCTGCTGAGGGCATGAAAGTCATCGGGTCTTCGGCATTGATGCGGCATTCGATAGCGTGACCGGCGCAGGTCACGTCCACCTGCGCCATCGACAATGCCTCACCCTGCGCCACACGCAATTGCTGCTGGACGATATCGACGCCGCTCGTTTCCTCGGTCACCGGATGTTCGACCTGCAGGCGGGTATTCATCTCGATGAAATAGAAAGCGCCGTCTTCGTAGAGGAATTCGAACGTTCCTACACCGCGATAGCCGATTTGCTGACACGCCTTGACGCAGGCTTCGCCGACAGGGCCGATCAGTGTTTCGGAAATACCGGGAGCCGGCGCTTCCTCGACCACTTTCTGGTGACGGCGCTGCATGGAGCAATCACGATGGCCAAGCCAGACGGCATTTCCATGCGTATCACACAGGACCTGAATTTCGATATGGCGCGGATGCTGGAGGAATTTCTCCATGTAGAGCGCCGGCGTTCCAAAGGCCTTGCGTGCTTCTTCACGGGTCAGGGCCACGGCTTCCAGCAACTCTGCCTCGCCTGACACAACGCGCATGCCGCGTCCGCCACCACCGCCGGCAGCCTTGACGATCACGGGGTACCCGATCCCGGCTGCAATTGCCCGGATCGCTTCGGGTTCCGATGGAAGCTCTGTATCTGGACCCGGCACACAAGGCACGCCAGCCTCGATCATGGCGCTCTTGGCGGCAATCTTGTCTCCCATCGTGGCAATGGCGCTGGCATCCGGGCCGATGAAGGTCAGCCCCGCCTTCTCTACTGCCGCCGAGAAGCTGGTGTTTTCCGAAAGAAATCCATAACCTGGATGAACGGCGCCGGCACCGCTGAGGCGCGCCGCCAGCAGGATGGCATTCTGGTTCAGGTAGCTTTTGGACGCGCTCGATGGGCCGATGCAGATCGATTGATCCGCGCTTTTCACATAGGCGGAGTCCCGATCCGCTTCCGAGCAGACCACGACGGTCTTCAGGCCCATTTCGCAGCAGGCGCGAACTACGCGCAAGGCAACTTCACCGCGATTGGCGATCAGAACTTTGTCGAAACGCTGGTGTGACGGCATCACGCGATCTCCGCCAGCATGTCGCCAACCTCGACCTCCGAGCCATTCACATCCGTCAGGCGCGTGATCTTGCCGGCATGCGGTGCAGCTATCTTGTTGAACACTTTCATAGCTTCGATGATGAAAAGTGTCTGCCCCTCGATAACATCATCTCCGACGGCCACGAACGGAGGATCTCCTGGTGCCGGAGAGACATGTAGCACACCAAAGACAGGTGCGGTGACCATGCCTGCCTTTTCGTTGACTTCAACCGCAGCGCCTTCGACCTGTCCTATATCGGCGGTCACGCTCGAATTCTCGGCGTTCGTTACGGGCCTATCTCGGCCTCCATCTCGGAATATCCGGACTGTCGTGCCTTTTTCCGTGACCTCCAGTTCGGTGACGTTGGACCGCCCCACAAACGCGATGAGTTTTTCTATCTTTGAAAGGTCCATTCCCCGGTCCACAATTGGGCTGCATCGATGCCGCCGCAAAGATCGAGACACAGCGGATCACAGCCAATGTCGTAACATAGGCAAAGGTCTAATGGGGTCAGACGAACTTTCAATGGAGCAACGATGATACAGGAGATGGCTCCTGCTCTTGATGTGTACCGAACCGTTGCCGCCTAGTTTCAACGAACAGTTTCTCATCTCCAATGACCACGAAGAAAATATCCCAGTTAACAGAGCGATCGCCATCATGCGCACCGCTTAGGTCGTCGACCGGAAAATTTGAATCTCGCCATGAAAAAGCTGGCTTGTGCTTGGCTCCCACTCCGCCATCACGCGTCCAGTTCATTCTTGCCTTGCTCGCCGAGGCTATCAATAGTCAATACGGGCACGTTCCAATGAACGCCAATCTTTCGGTGCCTTGCCCGTGCATCGAGCGAAAAAGCGGGAAAAATAAGCGGCATCTTGGAAACCCAGCCCATACGATATTTGCTGTATAGAGGTCATAGAGAAGATGAGCTGTCTCTTCGCTTCCTCTATAATCTTGCGCTCGATCAGTTCATGTGCCGAACATCCATGCCAGGCATGAACGAGACGATTGAGATGTGTCGGCGAAACCCCGATTCTCCCAGCATAGAACGACAACGCTCGATGGGTGCGGAAATGCTGGTCGATCAGGTTCATCAGGGCATCCACTCGGGTGTCTTCGGACGAGCCGTCCCAAGTGCGTTGATCGCAGCCAATTCGGAACAACAGGTGCAACAGCACGGAGACATAGGCTCTCAGGATTTCATTGCGTCCGCGATTTCGACCTTCAAACTCGGCCGTTATCCGCCCCAAGATGCGCACGGCCTCTTCCGCATCCGGCACCTGAGGTTCGGGAGCAATCTTTTGGGGGTGAGCCAGCCACTGGCCGAACAAGCTTCTCTCACCGGGTCCATGGTCGAGATGTGACGAAAGGATCGTGATAACCGAGCCGACAACGGTTTTTGAGAATCGGAACCCATGACTTGTTCCCGGAGGAATGGTTATGACCGTTCCGGGCTTCAAACTAAGGGTCTCTTCGTTGAAGAGGACGTCACCGCCTCCGGCGGCAATATGCAGGATCTGAAAGTAAGCAGTGTGCCGGTGAGGCTGGATTTCCCAGTCGTGCTGGCTGCTTCTGGCATGGATCGTTTCATGATGCAGCCAGAAGCCCGGATCTCCGGTATCCGTTTCACCATATAGGGCATAGGTGGGAACCCGTGGCATTGCGACCGCTCCTCCCGATGTTCGAAAAGTACAATTAAAAGAACAGAGCGTCTCTTTCGCCGCAACTCCCAATCATGGAGTTTGCAATTATCAATTTCGTTGGGAGGCGTGATTGAGGCATCAAGTCGTCATCATAGGCGCAGGACCGTCGGGCCTGCTGCTTGGCCAGCTTCTGACCGAAGCAGGGATAGACAATCTCATCCTCGATCGGGTGAGCAAGGACTATATCCTCGGCCGCGTTCGAGCCGGGGTCCTTGAGGAAGGGACCGTCAAGCTTCTGAACCAGGCGGGCGCCGGCGCACGGATGGCTGCCGAAGGGCTGCCGCATGATGGTTTCGATCTTGCTTTCGACGGTCGAGATCATCGGATCGATCTCAACGGATTGACCGGCGGCAAGCGGGTGATGGTCTACGGCCAGACGGAAGTCACGCGCGACCTGATGGATGCGCGTGAACGAAGCGGTGCGCATGCCGTCTATGAGGCTGACGACGTGCAGCCGCATGATTTTTCCGGAACAGACCCTTATGTAACTTATCGAAAAGACGGCATAACACATCGTATCGATTGCGATTTCATCGCGGGCTGCGACGGATTCCATGGCACGAGCCGCAGGTCGGTTCCCGAGGCCGCATTAAACCTCTTCGAGAAAGTTTATCCGTTCGGATGGCTCGGCATCCTCGCGGATGTCGCTCCCGTCAGCCACGAACTGATATATGCAAATCATCCGCGCGGCTTCGCACTGTGTTCGATGCGCTCAGCAAGCCGCAGCCGTTATTACATACAATGTCCTCTCGATCAGAAAGCGAAAGACTGGAGCGACGACCGGTTTTGGGACGAACTGCGGCGCAGGTTGCCGCCATCCCATGCCGAAGCTCTTGTAACCGCTCCGTCATTCGAGAAGTCGATCGCTCCGCTGCGTTCCTTTGTGGCAGAGCCCATGCGTTTTGGCCGTCTGTTCCTTGTTGGCGATGCCGCTCACATCGTTCCGCCCACCGGTGCCAAGGGCTTGAACCTTGCTGCAAGCGACGTGCATTATCTCTTCAATTCTTTGCGCGAATATTATCTGGAAGGTTCCGAGGCAGGACTGAATTCCTATTCGGAAAAAGCTCTTGCCCGGGTATGGAAAGCTGTACGCTTTTCGTGGTGGATGACGACGATGCTCCATCGCTTTCCGGAGACGAGTGAATTTGATCAGAAAATTCAGGAAGCGGAACTCGATTATCTAACTCATTCCCGGGCCGCGTCCACCGCTCTGGCAGAAAACTATGTGGGATTACCGTTTTAGCGTGGACGACAGCAACGGATAGCATTGTCGCAATTCAAAGGGCACGATGTTGGAGGCGGGCCCTGTTTAACTGGGAGGAATGAACATGAAAAAGGCTGCAATTACCGTTTTCGCGGTCATGGCTTTGTGCGGAACCGCTTCCGCCGACGTCATCAAGGTCGGCGTGGTTGGTCCCTTCTCTGGGCCCTTCGCCCTGCAGGGCAAGAACTTCAAGGCGGGAATAGACGCCTATATCGCACTTCACAGTAACAAAATTGGCGACGATACGGTCGAAATTGTCTACCGCGATATTCCGACAGCGGACCCTGCCCAGTCCAAGGCTCTCGGTCAGGAGTTGATCGTCAAGGAAAAAGTTCAATATCTTGCAGGCTTCTACTTTACTCCGGATGCGATGGCAGTCACGCCGATCCTCAAGCAGGGCAACGTGCCCATGGTCATCATGAACGCTGCAACATCGGCCATCATGAAGACCAGCCCTCTGGTCGTCAGAACCTCGTTCACCACCTGGCAGACCTCCACGCCCATCGCAAAGGTTGCTTCCGATGCAGGCGTCAAGAAGATCATTTCGGTCGTCAGTGACTATGGACCGGGTGTCGATGCCGAAAATGCGTTCAGAAAGGCCTTCGAAGAAGCCGGCGGGAAGATCGTGGAGGCAATAAGAATGCCGCTTTCCACAAACGATTTCAGCCCTATCATGCAGCGTATCAAGGATTCGGGCGCAGAAGGTGTGTTCGCCTTCCTGCCTTCCGGCCCGACCACGCTCGGCTTCGTCAAGGCGTTCAACGACAATGGTCTGAAAGCGGCCGGCACCAAGTTCTATGCGCCGGGCGACCTGACCCAGGAGTCGGATCTGCCGGCACTGGGCGACGCTGCATTGGGAATACAGACGACGTTCCATTATGCCGTTTCTCACGATTCCCCCGAAAACAAGACCTTCGTCGAGGCAGCGACCAAGGCGATCGGCAACGAAGCGGAACTGTCCTTTCCTTCCGTCGGCGCCTTCGATGGCATGCATGTCATCTACAAGATGATCGAGGCGACGGGCGGCAAGCAGGATGCCCAGAAAGCCGTCGATGCCGTCAAGGGACTGGCCTGGACAAGCCCTCGTGGTCCCGTCGCCATCGATCCGGAAAGCCGTCACATCACGCAGAACATCTATCTGCGGGAGGTGGCAAAAGGTTCAGATGGCAAATACTTCAACAAGGAGGTCCAGACCTTCGAGAAGCAGGGCGATCCGGGTCTGGCCGCCGCGAAGTAAGCGGCCGACAGTTTTGACAGATCGGCAGGCCATATCTGGCCTGCCACTCATGAACAGGATTTCTGATGCAGACAGTCTTCAGTATAGCTGTCGACGCACTTGCCTATGGCATGGTGCTGTTCGTCATATCCATCGGCCTCTCGGTGACCATGGGCCTGATGCGTGTCGTAAACCTGGCCCATGGCGGCTTTGCCATGATCGGTGGTTACATAGCATCCTATGTCGCGCGGGATTTGGCCCTTGGATACGCACTTGCATTGATTGCGGCGGTGGTCTTCACGATCCTGATCGCCATTCCGATCGAACGTCTTCTCTATCGCCGGATCTACGGTCAGCCGGAACTCACACAGGTGCTGATGACGATCGGGATAACCTTCTGCATCATCGGCATCGCCAATTTCGTCATGGGGCCAACGCTGAAGACCATTCCGCTTGCACCTTCACTACAAGGGTCTGCCGACCTCGGCTTCCGCACTATACCCATCCATCGCCTTTTTGCGATCGCCTGCGGCCTGGCCGTGGCGCTCGGCCTCTGGTACGCGATCGAGAAGACGAATTTCGGCATCAAGCTTCGTGCGTCTGTCGACAATGCCGCAATGGCTGCGGCGCTGGGCGTGAGAACGGAAATCGTCTACGCGGTTAGCTTCGCGGCGGCTGTGGGTCTTGCGGCATTCGGCGGAGTGGTCGGATCCGAATTCCTGCCGGTGGAGCCCTATTATGCACTCCGCTACATGGTGACGTTTCTGGTCGTGGTATCGGTCGGCGGAGCCGGCTCCATCCCTGGCGCACTGGCAGCCTGTCTTCTTCTTGGGGCGATCGATACGACCGGCAGATATCTGATGCCGGAATTCGGCGAATTCTTCTTCTATCTTGCCGTCATCGCAATCATCTGTGTCTTTCCGCGTGGCCTGGCGGGACGCGCAAAATGACAGAGAAGACCAACTCCACGCTAGCCGCCGGCGCTGCAACGACCAGAAGCCGCTTGCGGGCCGGCTTCATCAAGCGAGACCTTTACGGCTTTGCTGCCATCGTCATCGTCGCCGCGGCTGGCTATGTCCTCTTTCCCGACAACCTCGCATTGCTCACGCGTATCATCGCGATCGCCCTTCTCGTGTTGTCGCTCGATCTCGTGACCGGCTATTGCGGTGTTGCGACCCTTGGCCAGGCGGCACTGTTCGGATCGGGCGCCTATGCGGCAGGCATACTCTCCGCGCATTATGGGATAAATGATCCGCTACTCATGACGCTGGGCGGGGTGTTTGCAGGCGCGGTCGCCGGGCTTGTATGCGGCATCGTGATGTTGCGCGCACACGGCCTCCCGCAGCTCGTGCTATCGATCGCGCTTGTCTACCTGTTTCATGAATTCGCCAACAAGGCGTCTTCCTGGACCGGAGGAAGCGACGGGTTGTCGGGCATCGTACTCGACCCGCTCTTTGGCCTCTACGAGTTCGATCTCTTCGGCCATACGGCCTATTTCTTCGGTGTGGTCCTGCTTCTGATCGTATTCACGTTGCTGCGCATCGTCGTTCGCTCGCCCTTCGGCATGCTCTGCCGTGGCATCAAGGAGGATCCCGTGCGGATAAGGGCACTCGGCGCCTCTTCCCATAAAGCCCTGATAAAGATGTACATCATTTCAGGCGCGGTGGCCGGAACCGGCGGTGCGCTCAGTGCCATCTCAACCCAGGTTGTCGCACTCGACGCCCTGTCGTTCACACAATCGGCAGAAGCGCTCGTCATGCTTGTCCTTGGCGGAACAGGTTCCCTGTTCGGCGCTCTGGTGGGGACCGTAATTTTCATGCTGTTTGAGGACTTAGTATCGGCCGCCAACCCGTTTCACTGGCTGACCATGGTTGGCGCGCTTCTCATCGTCGTCGTCCTTTTCGCCCCCAAGGGCATTTTCGGAACGGTGCAGGATCTCCTCTCTGCAAGAAAGAACACGACCGGGGAGACGCGGCCATGAGTGCGGTATTTGAAGTCATCAACCTGAAGAAGGCGTTCGGCGGGCTCGTTGTCACAAACGACGTCTCGCTCTCCATGGTGGCAGGCGACCGGGTGGCGCTCATTGGCCCAAACGGAGCCGGCAAGACGACCTTCGTCAATCTCGTCACCGGGGCCCTGAAACCGAGTTCCGGTGAGGTGCGGCTTCGAAACGAGCCGGTAACCCGGATCGGACCAACCGGCCGGGTTCAGCGTGGCCTCGTTCGCTCATTCCAGGTGACCCGGCTTTTCCAGGACATGACACCGGCCGAACATGTGGGGCTCGCGGTTCTCCAACGGACAGGAAAATCGGCTGAACTACATGGCAATTTTCTCACCCGTCCGGCGGTGATGGAAGAAGTCGATGACCTGCTTGAAAGACTGGGCCTTTATTCGCTCGCACATAGAAAGGTGCGGGAGATCGCCTACGGGCAGCAGCGGCTTCTGGAACTTGCCATCGCGCTTGCCTTAAAGCCCAGCGTCCTCCTGCTCGACGAACCAGCTGCCGGCGTTCCGCAAAGTGACACGGGACGTATCGAGGAAGCGCTCGCAAACCTGCCCGCCGATCTCGCCGTGTTGATGATCGAACACGACATGGACCTGGTGTTCCGATTTGCCAAACGGGTGATCGTGCTTGCCGCCGGGACCATCATATTCGACGGCCTTCCCGCCGACGTGACAAAGGATGCCCGCGTCCGCGAGGCCTATCTCGGGAGCTACGCCAATGCCGGCCTCAATGCTTAAAGTCGAGAACCTTTCCGCAGGCTATGGCCCGACCCGTATCCTGGAATCGATCTCGTTTTCTGTGGCTGCTGGTCGTCGGCTCGCCGTTCTCGGTCGCAACGGGATGGGGAAGACCACGCTCTTCGCGACGCTTGCGGGCCAAACCCGTCGCTATGACGGGCGGATAACGATAGGCGACATCGATCTGAGTTCGACATCAAGTGCCGCGCGGGCTCACGCGGGCCTCGGTTATGTGCCGCAGACACGGGACATATTCCCGAGCCTTAGCGTCGAGGAAAACCTGACTGTCGGCTTGAAGAAACGGAAGAAGGACGCGATCGAGGAAGCCTATGCTTTGTTTCCCCGACTGAAAGAGCGTCGCAGGAACCTCGGCAGCCAGCTGTCCGGCGGTGAGCAACAGATGCTGACCACCGCGCGCGCGATCCTCGGCCGACCCACGGTGCTGCTGCTCGATGAGCCGCTTGAAGGCCTGGCTCCCGTGATCTGCGAGGAGCTCATGGTGGTATTTTCCGAACTTGCGGCTTCCGGAGACATGACGATCCTGCTCGTCGAGCAGCGGATTCAAAGCGCTCTCGACTTTGCCGATGAGGTCATCGTGCTCGAGCGTGGCCGTATCGCCTGGAACGGTACCCCTTCCGCGCTGTCGCAGGATCACGAGGCGGTGGAACGTTTGCTCGGCGTGGGCGGCCTGCATTAGCCTGCCGCCTGCCTTGCTGTTTTCCTGCCGAAAAAGCGGTCAGGCGCGCCCGAGAGCGAGCGCGATACCCTGCCCCACGCCGATGCACATGGTTGCGAGCGCGTGTTTACCCCTGCCGGACGAAAGTTCCAGAGCGGCCGTGCCGGCAATTCTCGCACCCGACATGCCCAGCGGATGTCCAAGCGCGATCGCCCCGCCATTCGGGTTGACGCGCGGATCGTCATCGGCAATGCCGAGTTCTCGCAAGGTCGCAAGGCCTTGAGAGGCAAACGCCTCGTTCAGTTCGATGACAGCAAACTTATCCTGCGTCAGGCCGAGCAACGCCATCAGCTTCTTGGAAGCCGGCGCTGGACCGATGCCCATGACACGTGGAGGAACGCCCGCTGTCGCTCCGGCCAGAACCCGCGCGATCGGCGTCAGCCCGTATTTTTTGACAGCGGCTTCCGAAGCGATAATCAGCGCCGCGGCACCATCGTTGACGCCGGAGGCGTTGCCGGCCGTCACGGTTCCGCCTTCCTTCTTGAAGGGAGTACCAAGCTTGGCGAGCGCTTCGACCGTGGTCGCGCGCGGATGCTCGTCTTTCGAGATGACCAGTGCCTCACCCTTGCGCTGGGGGATGGTCACCGGCGTGATTTCGCGGGCAAGCCGGCCGTTTTCCTGGGCGGCAGCGGCCTTGTTCTGACTGCGCAGAGCAAACGCATCCTGATCTTCGCGAGAGATCCGATAGTCTTCCGCAACATTTTCGCCGGTTTCGGGCATGGAATCGACACCGTAAAGCTTCTTCATCAGCGGATTTACGAAGCGCCAGCCGATTGTCGTGTCGTAGATCTCCGCGTTGCGCGAAAACGCGGCGTCGGCCTTCGGCATGACGAACGGTGCCCGGCTCATGCTTTCGACGCCGCCCGCAATCATCAACTCCGCCTCACCCGACTTGATGGCGCGCGCCGCAGTGATGACGGCATCCATTCCCGAACCGCACAGACGGTTGATGGTCGTGCCCGTGACGGATACGGGAAGCCCCGCAAGTAGCAGAGACATCCGCGCGACATTGCGGTTGTCTTCGCCTGCCTGGTTGGCGCATCCGTAGATCACATCACCAACCGCCTCCCAGTCGATGCCGGCATTTCGTTCAACGAGCGCCTTGAGCGGTATGGCGCCGAGGTCGTCAGCCCTCACGGAGGAAAGCGAACCGCCGAAACGACCAATCGGGGTGCGGATGTAGTCGCAGATAAAAGCCTCGGCCACTGCTATTCTCCTCAGACTTCGGGAACGATGAGAGCGGCGACCGAACCCTCGACATGCAACGGGGCGCCGGTCATCGACTGCAGTTCTTCGACGCTCAATGCGGTAAGTTTTTCCCGCAGGACAAAGCGTCCTTCAACGATGTCGATGACGGCATGACTGGTGTAGATCCGAGTGACACAGGCCACGCCGGTCAGCGGAAACGTGCATTTTTCCACGAGCTTGGGTTCGCCGTTCTTTGTCACATGCTCGGTGATGACGAAGACCTGTTTGGCGCCATGTACGAGATCCATGGCTCCACCGACTGCCGGAACGCCCTTCGAGCCGACACGCCAGTTGGCCAGATCCCCGTTTTGCGCAACCTGCAATGCGCCAAGGATCGCCACATCGAGATGGCCACCACGGACCATCGCGAAACTGTCTGCATGATGGAAGAACGAAGCGCCCGGCTTCAGCGTCACCGCCTTTTTGCCGGCATTGATGAGGTCCCAGTCCTCTTCGCCCGGCTTCGGCGCCTCGCCGAAATCGAGGATCCCGTTTTCCGTATGGAAGATCGCCTCCCGGCCCGGCGGCTGGTAGCGGGCGACCATTTCGGGAAAGCCGATACCGAGATTGACATAGGCGCCATCGACAATGTCCTGCGCCGCGCGCCAGGCGATCTGGGCGTTGGTCAGCTTGATCTCTTCTTGAGCGATGCTGGTCATGCGTAGGTCACTCCGGCGCGAATGAGTTCCTCTTCCTGGCGAGGCTGCGGAACCTCGACGACGCGATCGACGAAAATTCCCGGCGTGACCACATGTTCGGGATCGATTTCGCCCGCCTCGACGATCCTCGAAACCTGAACGATCGTGCTGGCCGCCGCCATGCACATCAGCGGATTGAAGTTACGAGCCGCCTTGTTATAGGTGAGATTGCCATGACGGTCGCCGAGATGGGCCTTGATGATGGCGAAGTCAGCCTTCAGCCATCGCTCCTGGACGTAATACCGACCGTCGAATTCGCCGATCGGCTTGCCGTCTGCAAGCTCCGTACCGTAAGCGGTCGGGGTGTAGAATGCCGGTATGCCGGCACCTCCGGCACGGATGCGTTCCGCGAGTGTGCCTTGCGGCACAAGTTCGAGTTCGATTTCTCCGGCCAGATACCTGTCGGTAAAGGCGCGCGGGTCGGACGATTTCGGGAACGAACAGATCATCTTTCGGACCATGCCCGCGTCGATCATCGCCGCAATCCCGATACGGCCATTGCCTGCATTGTTGTTGATGACCGTCAGGTCTTTCGGACCCTTGTCGATCAGCGCGTGGATGAGTTCGATCGGAGCGCCGGAGCCACCGAAGCCGCCGATCATCACCGTCGCTCCATCGCCTATTTCGGACACAGCCGCCGCCAGGCTCAGGCTTGTCTTGTTCATCCGCCACCTCCCTTAATAGGCCCCGTCCTCTGTCGAAGCTTTTCGGAAAGCTACCTCTCGACTTTCTCGACCTCAACGGAATTGTGCGATATGATGCATTTGTTGCATTATCGCACAAATCTGGAGTTGGTGCCTTGAATGTGAAGCAAAGCGACATGATGGGCGGATTGGCGAAGGGGCTTCGCGTGATCGAAGCCTTTACCGCCGAAACGCCTCGATTGAGCATTTCGGAAGCAGCAGAGATCACCGGCTTGGATCGGGCAACCACCCGACGTTGTCTGCTGACGCTCGCCGAACACGGATATTGTGCTTATGACGGCAAGTTCTTCACGGTCACTCCGCGCGTTCTGCGTCTCGGCACCGGCTGCCTTGCCTCAATGCCGCTGCCGCGCATCGTCCAGCCATGGCTCGACAAGTTATCCGAACAGATTGGCCAGAGCACGTCCGTCGCCATCCTGGATGGTGCAGAGATCGTCTACGTCGCGCGTGCTGCGCAGCGGAAGGTGATGTCGATTGCGCTCATGCCAGGGTCGCGTCTTCCCGCTTATTGCACGTCTCTCGGACGTGTCATGCTTGCAGCACTTCCCGAAACTCAAGCGATTGAACTTCTGAACTCCCATCCGCTTCAGGCAAGAACCGCCCATACGCTCCACACTATCGATGACGTCTTGACGGAACTTGCGCTGGTTCGAACGCAAGGTTATGCAGCAGTCGACCAGGAGGTCGAGCAGGGATTGAGATCCGTCGCGGTGCCGGTGAAAAATGCGCGCGGCGTCGTGGTCGCAGCATTGAACACGGGGTTGGCCGCCTCAAGCGAATCCATGGCTTCTGTCATCGAAACCTACCTCCCCTCACTTCAGCAGGTAAGCCGCGAGCTTCGCGGAGTGCTCTCCTAGCGTCTCGGGAAATTGAGGCAGGCAAGTGAGCTAACGAGAGCCTGCGGCTTCTCGTATGGTCTGTATCAGAAGCGACATCGCGATGGAGGGAATTGCGTCAGTCCGCATTGTCAGCCCCACGGGCCCTTGGGTATCGCTTGTATCGATCGGCAATGCCTGCATTAGGCCCGTCCCGATATCGCGGGATACAACCCCGGACGATATGATCCAAACCGCGTCGCTCGACAGCACGAATGCCCGACCGAAGCTATCGGAAACAGTCTCGATCTGGTTCGGCAGGCTTGAAATGCCGTTGGCGATGAGTAGCCGATCGACAAAGGGCCGAATGATCGACGACGTGGTCGGCATCAGGATCGGATAGTCGCCGAGTTCGGAAAACGGTGAATGCCCCGACGTCGGGATCGGATGGCCGGCACGGACGGCAAACACCACCTGTTCGGAATAGAGGTGCTCAAAGATAAATCCCACCATCCTGTCAGCCCCCGCCAGACGTCCCACGACAAGATCGAGGTCGCCGAAGCGCAGTTGTTCCAGCAGCACCGAGTTTTCACCAGTGACGATCTTGATGCGGCTCCCAGTCTTTTCCTTCAGAAAAAGATCCACGGCCCGCGGCATGATGTGGCTGGAAACCGTCGGCAACGCACCGATCCGTATTAGCGGCGCCTCTCCGGCCCGTTCGTGCGAAACTGAATCGACACCCTGTCGAAGAGCTGCAATCGCCGCACCAGCATGTTTCAGGAATACCTCGCCATAACGCGATAGCCGGATGCCCCTGCCCTCGCGCTCCACAAGCGCGACACCGAGCGCCTCTTCGAGCTCCCGAATGGTCTTGGTAACCGCCGGTTGGCTGACATTCAGAAAGCCCGCCGCCTTGACGACGCTCTTGTGACGCGCAACCTCGATAAAGGCCTGGAGATGACGAAACTTAACGTTTGGCTCGCTCATCGAATACATAACCATTCGGATATAGAAAACACCTAAAAAGTCATTTTACCTAACCGAGCCAATATACCAAGATAATTCAGGGAGAGATTTTCAATGCAGTTTGCGCGCGTCAATGACGTCACGATCCACTATCAGGTTATTGGAGGACCGGCGGATAAACCGGTCATCGTATTCGCCAATTCGCTCGGCACGGATTTTCGCATCTGGCGGGATGTCATCGTGCGCCTCGCCGGCGATTTCCCGATCATCCTTTACGACAAGCGTGGCCATGGCTTGTCCGATATCGGCAAGCCCCCTTATTCGATCGAGGATCATGCAGCGGATCTTGCCGGCCTCCTGGATCTGCTCAACGTGCGCAACGCCGTGATCTGCGGCCTTTCCGTTGGAGGGCTTATTGCGCAGGCGATCTACCAGACACGACCCGAGCTGGTGAAGGCGCTGATCCTCTGCGACACTGCCAACAAGATCGGCTCTGCCGATATGTGGAACGCGCGTATTGCGGCCGTCGAAGAGCACGGCATCGCAAGCATCGTCGATGCGGTCATGGAAAAGTGGTTCACCCCCGCTTTCCGCAGCCCGGACAACATCGCCTTTCACGGTTATCGCAACATGCTGGCTCGCCAACCGATCGAAGGTTATGCGGCAACCTGCGCTTCAATTCGTGATGCCGATTACACCGAGGCCGCTGCACGCATTGCCGTGCCGACCCTCTGCATCGTCGGCGACCAGGATGGCTCGACGCCGCCAGATCTCGTCAGAGAGACGGCAGAACTTATCCCCGGCGCGCGTTTCGAGATCGTCAAGGATGCAGGTCACATTCCCTGCGTCGAACAGCCCGAAGCTTTGACCGATCTGATCCGAGACTTCATCAACACCACCAATACCGCAGGGGAGGCTCAATGACCGAGGTTGAGACAGACCGACACCGCCTGGGCATGGAGACACGACGTTCCGTGTTGGGAGATGCCCATGTCGATCGAGCGATCGCCAACGCCACTGAATTCGACGAGCCGTTCCAGGCGCTGATCACGGAAGCCGCCTGGGGACATGTCTGGTCACGTCCCAACTTCACCAAACGGGAACGATCGATCATCACGATCGCGCTTCTGGCAGCACTCGGCCAGGACGAGGAAGTTGCCATGCATGTGAGGGCGACAGCCAATACCGGCGCTTCGCGGGAAGATGTTCGCGAGGCCTTGCTGCATGTCGCTATCTATGCAGGCGTACCTGCCGCAAACCATGCCATAAAGATTGCCAAGCGCGTCTACGAACAGATGGATGCTGAATAGACATCGGGGGAGGAGACCTTAAGGATGTCCGCTAATTCGAACAAACAGCCGGAGACCGGTGGATTTTTCGCGCGCGACCGCGACTGGCACGCGCCCGCCCTGACGCCGGAATACAAAACCTCGATCCTGCGCTCACCGCAGCGCGCTCTTCTGTCTCTCGAAGGCACGATCTCGGAAATCACCGGCCCGGTATTCGGCCATTCGATGATCGGCGAGTTGGACAATGACCTGATCCACAACTACGCCCGGCCCGGAGAAAGTGCCATCGGAGAGCGAATCATCGTTCATGGTCGCGTGCTTGACGAACGAGGCCAACCTGTTCGCGGTGCCTTGCTGGAATTCTGGCAGGCCAATGCCGGCGGCCGTTATCGCCACAAGAAAGAAACCTATCTTGCCGCGATCGACCCCAATTTCGGCGGTTGCGGCCGTGCGATCACCGACGACGACGGGCGTTACGCGTTTCGCACCGTCAAGCCCGGCGCCTATCCGTGGCCGAACGGCGTCAACGACTGGCGTCCTGCCCATATCCATTTCTCGGTCTTCGGACATGGCTTCGCCCAACGCCTGATCACCCAGATGTATTTCGAGGGCGACCCGATGATCTGGAAATGTCCGATCGTCAACACGATCCCGGATCGCAAAGCGATCGAACAACTGATCGCACCGCTGGACTGGGGTCAGACCATCCCGATGGATGCGCGCGCCTATAAATTCGATATCGTGCTGCGCGGACGCCGCTCGACCCTTTTTGAAAACCGGCTGGAGGGCAACTGATGGTTCAGGAGCTTCACAGGCTGAAGGAAACGCCGTCGCAGACCGCCGGCCCCTATGTCCATATCGGACTGACGCCGAATTACTGCGACATTCGCGGCGTCTATGACGGCGATCTCGGAACCACGATGGTCAACGATCAGACGCTGGGCGAACGTATTACCGTGCGTGGCCGCATCTTTGACGGCGCCGATACGCTTGTGCGGGATGCGATTGCCGAAATCTGGCAGGCGGACAGCGCCGGTCTCTACCACAGCCCGTCGGAAATGCGCGGCAACGCTGATCCGAACTTCACCGGCTGGGGCCGTTGTCCGACGAATGCCGAGGAGGGTTATTTCCAGTTCGACACGATCAAGCCCGGCAAGGTTCCGTTCAAGGACGGACGCCCCATGGCGCCGCATATCACGCTCTGGATCGTTGCTCGCGGCATCAATATCGGTCTGCATACACGCATCTACTTTTCCGACGAAGTAGAAGCAAATGCCGTCGATCCGCTGCTGTTGCGCATCGAACATCGCCAGCGGGTCGAGACGATGGTCGCGCAGAAGGACGGCAGTATCTACACGCTCGATATCCACCTGCAGGGACCGAAAGAAACCGTGTTCCTCGACATCTGATGCTGCGTCCAACTGGCTGCCTACCCGAAATGGAGACATGATGGCCTTCTCTCCCTTCGAGCATTCCTTCCTGTCGGGTCTCCTCGGCGATGAGGAAATCGCTCGCCACCTTTCAGCCGATGCGGACATCAAGGCCATGCTTCATTTCGAAGCCGCATTGGCGCGGGCACAGGCGGGGCTGGGGCTTATCCCGGCACACGCGGCGGAACAGATTGCAGCCGCATGCGGTACATTCGAACCCGATCTCGCGCGGTTGAAGGTGGCTGTCGGGACGGATTCCGTCGTCATCCCCGAACTCGTCAAACAGCTTAGGCATGCGGTCGGCGGTGATGCGGCCAACCATGTCCATTTCGGCGCAACCAGCCAGGATGCTATCGACACGAGCCTGATGCTTCGGATGAAGGCGATCCATGCGATCTTCGCCGATCGGATAAGGCAGATAATTGCGCTTCTGGATGGTCTCGATCAGCGCTTCGGATCAAACCCGCTGATGGGCTTTACACGTATGCAGGCAGCCATCCTGATCCGCGTTTCTGATCGAGTGGAAAGCTGGCGTGGCCCGCTCGCACGACAACTCACAGCACTGAACAACCTAGAGTTTCCGGTCCAGCTCGGCGGTGCGGCCGGTTCGCTCGACAAGCTGGGACTAGAGGGGGCCGCGGTGCGTGCCGCGCTTGCTGAAGAGCTGGGGTTGGCGGACATACGGCAATGGCAGAGCCAGCGAGACGGAATTGCGGATATCGGCCATCAGCTGTCATTGGTGACGGGCACGCTCGGCAAGATTGGACAGGATCTCGCGCTGATGGCCCAGTCGGGCCTCGAAATTTCCATGAGCGGCGGCGGAAAATCCTCCGCCATGGCGCATAAACAGAATCCGGTCGGGGCAGAAACACTGGTGGCGCTTGCTCGCTTCAACGCAGTCCAGCTTTCAGGATTGCATCAGGCCGTGGTTCATGAGCAGGAGCGTTCAGGAGCAGCTTGGACACTCGAATGGCTGATCCTGCCGCAGATGGTCATGGCAACAGCCGCTTCGCTGCGTCTGGCCAGCGAGACGCTTGCGCAAATCGAACGAGTGGGAACGCCGGCTCCCGGCTTATCCAATTGATCCAGTCACCTGACTTGATGGCAAGTGCGGCGCAGCGGGTATCATAGATCCGAAGAGTTGACCGGTCGCCTCTCCCGGCCCGATCGCGCAATCGCCAGGATCGTCGCCAGGGTCATCATTCCATCGCGTGCAGAGACCAGAGGTTTCGCATCACCGGTTACCACTTTCATGAAATGGGCAAGCTGATTGACATAGGCTCGACTACCATCCAGCGTGACGTGCCGCTTGACCAGCGGATCCTGCCAATGCCCCGCTTCCGTCTCATGTTTCCAAAGATCCATTGATGGCAATGCCAATGCAGCCTTGGTGCCGGAGAAGAAATAGGCGTTTTCCGGCTGATGCGGGAAATACAGCGCCTGTCCGGCGGCAGTATCCCAATTGTAGGGCGAAACGGCCGTGTCGCTCATGAGGACCGTGCCAACCGCACCAGATGAAAAGCGCATGCTGACGCTGGCGCTATCCTCCACCTCGAAGCCTCGCACCGAATTTGAGGTGAAGGCGATGACTTCTGTGATATCGCCACAGATGAACCGCAGGCAATCGATGTCGTGAATGAGGTTGATGAGCAATGGCCCACCACCGGCTTGCTTACGCCACGCGGCATCGAAATAAGCCTCCGGCTTGTCGGCCAGCCACATGGCGTTGACCCCGACCAGACGGCCGAGACGACCCTCTTCGATCATTTGCTTTGCCTTGGCGATGTCGGGGCTATGGCGGCGCTGATGCCCTACGAGAACGGGAACATCGGCTCGTTCAGCCGCGGTGACGAGCTCCATTGCAGCTTCGAGCGTATCCGCCACGGGTTTTTCCACCAGACACGGCATGCCGCGTTCAATACAGGCGATCGCAGCTTGCGCGTGAAGAGCATTCGGCAGAGCAACGATCACGCCATCCGGCTGCATCTCGTCCAGCATGGTCCGATAATCGAGATAATGTCTGGCCCCGAACTCGCTCGCGACCAGTTCCGCTGCGGGTGCCGGGTCTGCGATAGCGACAAGATCGGCACCGGGCGTTGCCGCAATCAGCGCGGCATGTTCACGCCCGATCAGGCCGCCTCCCATAATCGCGAATCTGAGAACCTCAGCCCGCATCCCCGCCTCCCTCACAATCTTGCAACGGCGCGAAGTTCTGCCGCCGTCGTCGTGGGAAGATCGAAGAATTCGAGATAGGCAGGGATCTGCTCGAACAGCATGTCCGTTCCGACCTGATACTCGCAGCCGCGAGCGCGCGCCGCAGCCAGGAACGGTGTTATCTCACGGCTCAGCACCACCTCGCCGACAAAGGCTGAAGGCGCGATCCGGGACACGTCGAAAGGCAGCGGATCATTGTCATTCATACCGAGCGGCGTGGCGTTGATGACGATATCGTAGCCGTCCGGATCGGTCTTGCCGGCCTCCACATGCAGACCCGGATAATGACGGCGCAGTCGATCCACGAGGCCCTGCATCATGGGGAGGGAGGCATCGGAAAGCGCCAATTCCGCCAATCCCGCTTTGGCAAGAGACGCCGCAATCGCTGAGCCGACGCCTCCGGCACCGGCCATGATCGCTCTTTTTCCCTCGATCTCCCGCCCTCTGCGCAGCATCCCGCGAACGAAACCCTCGCCATCGAACATGTCGCCGACAAGGCCGCCGTCCAGTCCGATTTTTACGGCGTTGCAGGCTCCGGCCACCTGCGCATTGGTGGAAATCTCATCCAGCAATCCCATGGTGGTGATTTTGTGCGGCATGGTGATCAGCGCGCCATGGATGTTGGAAAGGCGGAAGACCAGTTTCAGAAATGCCTTGTAGTCATCGGGCCGGCATCCCATCGGCACCACGACCGCATCGATACCGTTTTTCTCGAAATAGGGATTGTAGATCAACGGCGCCTTGAAGGAATGCGTCGGGAACCCGAGATGTGCGATGAGTTTTGTGTTGCCGCTTATCATCGGCCTTACCTTCCGGCTATCAGCCTGTATCGCATCAATGCCGCCCGAGGATTTCGCCAAGGAATTTTCGGGTGCGTTCATGTTTCGGATTAGAGAAGAATTCGGCCGGAGGCGCTTCCTCGACAATCGCGCCGCTTGCCATGAAGATGACGCGATCGGCCACCTGGCGGGCGAAACCCATTTCATGGGTCACGCAGATCATCGTCATTCCCTCTTCGGCCAATGCGATCATCGTATCGAGCACTTCCTTGACCATTTCCGGGTCGAGTGCGGATGTCGGTTCATCAAACAGCATGGCCTTGGGCCGCATGCAGAGAGCACGCGCAATGGCGACGCGCTGCTGTTGGCCTCCGGACAACTGGGCAGGGTATTTTTCCGCCTGCTCCGAGATCTTGACCCTTTCCAGCAACGTGCGGGCACGATCCTCGGCTTGCGCCTTGTCGAGACCGAGTGATCTCATCGGAGCCAGCATGCAGTTCTGCAATACGGTCAGGTGCGGAAAGAGATTGAACTGCTGGAAGACCATGCCGACCTCGCGGCGAACCGCATCGATCGTCTTCGATCCATGCCCGAGCATGATGCCACCGACATGGATGTCACCCTTCTGATAGGCCTCCAGGTGATTGATGCAGCGGATAAGCGTGGACTTGCCGCTCCCTGAGGGGCCGCAAAGCACGATCTTTTCGCCCTTCGCGACAGACATGTTGATATTCTCAAGCGCCTTGAAGGCGCCGTACCATTTTTCCACGCCCGACAGCGAGATCATCGGCTCGGTGGTCGTTGCGGTATTTATTGTCTGGTTCATCCATGAAACTCCGGATTTCTCGACGGGCACGGCCTAGCGGCTGGCGGTCAGGAATTTACGTTCGAGATGGGCGCCGTAGATGGTCAGCGGGCAGCACATCAGGAAGTAGAGGGCTCCGACCACGCCGAAGACGGTCAATGGCTGGAAAATCTGGTTTGAGATGATGTTTCCGGCGCGGGTAAGCTCGGTGAAACCGACGATCGAGGCGAGCGATGTGCCCTTGATGAGCTGCACCAGGAAGCCGATCGTGGCCGGAAGCGAAATCCGAATTGCTTGCGGAAGGACGACATCCTTCATTCGCGAAACGTAACCCAGGCTCAGCGCCTTGGCGGCCTCCGTCTGCCCACGCGGCACCGCTTCAATCGATCCTCGCCAGATTTCCCCCAGAAAGGCACTTGCATGGAGGGTCAAGCCGACCGACACCGCAGCCCACGCATCCATCTGGATGCCGATCAGGGCTAGTCCGTAATAGACGACGAAAAGCTGCATCAAAAGCGGCGTACCCTGGAATACCGCGATATAGCCGGCCGTCAGGCGCTCGACGATGAAGATGCCGGAGGTGCGCGCCAAAGCTACCATCAGCCCCGCGATACTGCCACATATGAAGGCGACCACGGACAGCGCGACTGTCCATTTGAGGCCTGCCAGAAGGAAAAGGAATTCTTCGCGTCCCATTCGATTTCCTCCTTATCTGACCGGGTAGCTGAAATAGCGGGAGGAGAAGAGCGCGAAGATGCGCATCATCACCCAGGAGATGACGAGGTAGAACGCCGTCACTGTGAAATAGACCTCGAAGCTGCGGAAGCTGTCGGACTCTATCCGTTGCGATACCGAGGTCAGTTCGTAGGCCGAGATGGCGGATGCGATGCTGGTCGTCAGCGTCAGCAGGATGAACTGGCTCGTCAGGGAAGGATAGATCGCCCTCAGTGCCGGCTTGAGGATGATCAGGCGGAAGACCTGAGCCTTGTGCAGCCCGAGCGCCAGTCCCGCCTCCATCTGCCCCTTCGAAATGGACTGCACGCCACCACGAATGATTTCGATGGCATAGGCGCCGCCATTGATGCCAAGCGCGATGATCGCGGTCGGCGTCGGATCGAGCCGGATGCCGGCCAGCGGTAGCGCAAAATAGATGAAGAAGATCTGCACCAGAAACGGCGTGTTGCGGATCAGTTCGACGAAGCCGATCACGAGCCAGCGCAAAGGCTTGAATGGCGACTGGCGCAAAATGACGCCGCCGATGCCGATCACGATCGCCAGAAGCATGCCGCAAATGGCCAGCGTGAATGTTCCGAGACAGGCCCATAGAAGGTTTGGCAGACCGTCGATGACCGGAGTGAAATCAAGGGTATAGTTCATGATATCTCCTGCGGCGCGTTCTCAGGACGGTTCGACCATGTCGGCCATGGCTTCGATCGCCAGTTCGTAACCGCGGGCTCCGAAGCCGATCATGATGCCGGTCGCGGTGCGTGAAATCAGGGAGTTGTGATAGATGCTCTCGCGGGCATGCACGTTGGATATGTGCAGCTCTATCTTCGCGCCGTCGAAAGTCTTGAGTGCGTCCAGCAGGGCGATGGACGTGAAAGTGTATCCGGCCGGATTGATGATGATGCCACAGGCATCCTTTCGCGCCTGATGGACGGATTCCACCAGCTCGCCCTCGAAATTCGTCTGGCGAAAATCGACCGAGAAACCCAGAGACTCGGCTTTCGCCTCACATCGCTCGCGAATGTCGCCAAGGGTTGTCGTGCCGTATATGGACGGCTCCCGCTCACCCAGAAGATTGAGGTTGGGTCCGTTAAGGACAAAGATCGTCTTGTTCATGAAAAAACTCCGGGCAGCGTCGGCGCAAGGACTTGCCATGCGCCGACGCTGGCACCTCATTCGGGTGCCACCACGCGAAATTCAGAGTTTACGAAGAGCCGGAGCTCACTTCGCGGTGAACGGAATACCTTCAAGGCTCTTCGGGAATTCCGGCACCGGAACCTTCATCCACTTGTCGTAGATCTTCTTCAGTTCGCCATTGGCCTTGATCTTGTCGATGAACTCGTTCACCGCGACATTGATCTCTTTCTCGCCCAGGCGCGTGCAGGCACCGTTGTATAGCTTCTGGAATTCGAGCTTGTTTTCGAATTTGCCCGGAACAGCCTTCTCGACGCGATCGAGATAGAAGATATTGCCGCCGAGCGCATCGACCTGGCCGGAAGCCAATGCCTGAACGCTTGCTGCGTCTCCGTCATACCGGCGAATGGTCGCGGTGGGTGGGGCATTCTTGGTGACCTGAGTATCCTGGGCTGCACCCTTGGCGACGCTGATCGTCAAGCCGGCCATGTCATCATTCGTCTTGATCGACTTGTCCTTCGGCCCGATCAGGACGATGGCGTTCGCATTGTAAGGTTGGCTGAACTGCACCGCCTTGGCGCGATCCGGCAACATCGCCATCGTCGCGAACAGAATGTCGACGCGGCCTGATGTGAGTGCGGGAATGCGGTTGTTGACTTCGAGCGGAACGAATTCCACTTCGACACCGAGTTCCTTGGCGAACAGGGCACCCATTTCGGCATCAAAGCCGTCCTGCTTGCCTGCGCTCGTGACAAAACCCCAAGGCGGGTTGTCGCCCTGGATGCCCACGACCAGCTTGCCCTTGGCCTTGATCTCGGCCGGCGTGATAGCCGCAGCCGGCTGCGAAAGCGATGCTGCGGCGACAATTGCCGCGGCGCCCAACAAGGCGCGGCGCCGATTCAATTTGAATCCAAACATTTGGTGCTCCTCCTCTGATGGCCCAAAAGGCCTGCCAGCTCTCCTCCAGCTGGTAACACGCCAAAATTGACATAAGCCCATTTTCAAATCAACAGAGTTTTTCTATAATCTCAGACAAAATGCATTTCGACATTTGTGTGGGAAATTGCATTACGATTTTTTGCAGTGCAAAAAGCGGATTGTTTCAGGAGGAGGAAATAATGAAAACATCGATTGCCACGGTGTCGATCAGCGGAGAGTTTCCCGAGAAACTGGCGGCCATTGCTGCAGCCGGGTTCGACGGGGTGGAAATCTTCGAAAATGATTTCCTGGCCTTCGACGGCAGTCCAGCCGATGTCGGACGAATGGTTCGCGACCACGGACTGGAAATCACGCTTTTCCAACCGTTCCGGGATTTTGAGGGCATGCCGGAACCGTTGCGCAGCCGGACTTTCGATCGCGCCGAGCGCAAATTCGACATCATGCAGCAACTCGGCACCGACCTCGTCCTCGTCTGCTCCAATGTTTCGCCTGCATCGCTTGGCGGTATCGATCGGGCTGCAGCAGATTTCCACGAATTGGGCGACCGGGCGGCGAAGCGCGGGCTTCGCGTAGGTTACGAGGCTCTCGCATGGGGCCGGCATATCAATGACCACCGCGATGCCTGGGAAATCGTGCGGCGCGCCGATCATCCCAATATCGGCCTCATACTCGACAGTTTTCACACCCTGTCACGAAAGATCGACGTCGGATCGATCCGCTCCATACCAAAGGACAAGATTTTCATCGTGCAGATGGCGGACGCGCCGCTGATCGAGATGGATCTGCTCTACTGGTCACGCCATTTCCGCAACATGCCGGGCGAAGGCGACCTGCCCGTAAGGGAGTTCACCGAAGCCATCGCCGCGACGGGCTATGATGGTTATCTGTCGTTGGAAATCTTCAATGACCAGTTCCGCGGCGGCTCTCCAAAGACGATTGCGGCCGACGGTCACCGTTCGCTGGTCTATCTCGGCGATCAGGTTCGTCGAAATCCGGATGCCTCAACACTAACCGTCCCGGAAATGCCGGATCGCGCCGACGTGAAGGGCATAGGGTTCGTCGAGTTCTCTGCCGATGAAAAAGACAGCGAAAACCTTGCCGCCATTCTCAAGACGCTAGGCTTCAGAAAGACTGCGGTTCATCGCTCCAAGAAAGTCGCGATTTTCGAGCAGGGCAAAATCCGCCTTTTGCTCAACACAGACGAAAAGGGCTTTGCAAACGCCTCCTTTGCAGTACACGGCACGTCTGCCTATGCGGTCGCACTGATTGTCGATGATGCGGGCGCGGCCTATGCGCGCGCAATCGCGCTCGGCGCCGAACCATTCGAGCAGTTGGTCAGCCAAGGCGAAGTGCAGATCCCGGCGATCCGCGGTGTCGGCGGCGGACTGATCTATTTCCTCGACGAGAAAGGCAACCTCGGCCGTTTCGCGGAGATCGACTTCACGCCGGCTTCCGAAGACGCGGACATCGCCGCAGCGCATCTTGCCCATATCGATCACGTTGCCCAGACCGTCGCTTACGATGAGATGCTGACCTGGCTGTTGTTCTACACCTCCATATTCGAAGCCGATAAGACGCCGATGGTCGACATCATCGACCCGTCCGGGGTGGTGCGCAGCCAGGTGGTCGAAAATAAGTCAGGCAGCCTGCGCTTGACACTGAATGGAGCGGAGAACCGCCGCACATTGGCTGGCCATTTCATCGCGGAACGGTTCGGCTCGGGCATACAGCACCTCGCTTTTCACACCGAGGACATCTTCGCGACAGTTGCCGCGTTGCGCAAAAACGGCTTCGAACCCCTGCCCATATCTCCGAACTATTACGGCGATATAGAAGCTCGATTCGGCCTGGACCCGGCCCTGACGGAGCGATTGAAGGCCGACAATATTCTCTACGACAGAGACGACCACGGCGAATATTTCCAGATTTACAGCACGACGTTCGGCGAAGGCTTCTTTTTCGAGATCGTGCAACGTAGCGGCTATCGCGGATATGGCGCGGCCAACGCCATCTTCCGCATTGCTGCATTGAAGAAGGCTCTCAGGCCGGAAGGCTTGCCGAGGCTTTGATCGATGGTGGGCCAATCTGTTGAGCGTGACCGGGTGGGTTTAAACGAGCAGACAAAATATGTATGAGGATTGAGAAAATCTCCGAGATGCGCACATGCTTTCCGATCTAGCCACCGAAACCGTTGCCGAAAACAGCTACAAGCGAATTCGAGCCGATATCATATTCGGGCGTCTCGCTCCCGGTCAGAAGCTTAAGCTCGAGAAGCTCAAGGAGACTTATGACACCAGCGTCAGCACGCTGAGGGAGATCCTCAACCGTCTTGCCTCCGAAGGACTTGTCGTGGCGGAGGGCCAACGCGGCTTTCATGTGGCGCCGATGTCATCGACCGATTTGAAAGAGATCGCCGCGCTGCGCCTGCTATTGGAGACACACGCGCTGGAGCAATCCTTCGAGAGGGGTGACGTCGACTGGGAAGCTCGGCTCGTATCTGCGCATTACAAACTTGCCCGCATGGAGAGCGTCATGGCCAGCGGCGATACCAGTCAGACGGAAGACTGGAAGCGTTATGACTGGGAATTTCACCAGGCCCTGATTTCCGCTTGTGGGTCGAGATTGCTGATGGAAACCCATGCCGCCATATTCGACAAATATCTCCGCTACCAAATGGTTGCCCTCTCCTATCGCGGCAAGATCGCTGCAGACGAACACAAGCGTCTTCTGGACGCTGCCCTCGAGCGAGACCAGAAGACGGCGAAAAAGATCCTCGGCCTGCACATTGAGGGCGGCGTGGAACATGCATTGGCCAGAAAGTCGCCGCTTCAGGATTGATCATGCGTGAAGAACGATCATTTGAGCACGAACGGGTGAACGACCTCAGCGAAACCGTCAGCGATGCGGTCTTTCGGCGGTTGCGGCAGGACATCATACTCGGGACCTTGCCGCCCGGCTCCAAGATCAAGCTTGAAAAGGCTCGCGAGCGATACTCGATCAGCATTTCGTCACTACGGGAGATCCTTTGCAGATTGTCGACAGAGAATCTTGTGCTTGCAGAAGGGCAGCGTGGATTTGAGGTCAGTCCAGTATCCAGGCAAGAACTGACAGAGCTGGCCGACCTTCGCATCGTGTTGGAATGCCATGCTATCGGCCTTTCATTTGCCACCGGAGATCTTGAGTGGGAAGGCTCGATCGTGGCTGCGCATCATCGACTGGCTGCAGTGGAGCGCAGGCTTCTCGCTGGAGATATTGCCCGCACGATCGACTGGGTCAGATGTGACTGGGAGTTTCACCGGGCGATCGTTGCGGCAAGCAAGTCGACAACGCTCCTGCAAAACCTGTCCTCGGTCTTCGATCGTTTCCTTCGATACCATATGCTCGCCGGCAGTTTTCGAGGTAATGCGGTCGTCGACGATCACAAGCTGCTATTTGAACGGGCGCTCGCGAGAGACGCAGAGGGCGCAAGGCAGATCATCACCAGCCACGTACAGAGGGGCGTTGAGCATATTTTGAAAGAACCGGGGTTTCTTCTGAACATTTGACTGCTCCTTGAGCCTCCAGCAATGCCGTAAGTTTTGTCAACCGACTTACAGGAGTTGCTCATAAAACAGGCAAGACACATATCCCTTCCAACGCAAGGCACTTAATCGGTCGAGATCCGCGCGCTGAAATGCATGGCATGCGGATTGCTTCTCCCTGTCAAAGTCAAAAAGGGGATATCCTTGGCGCCGTATCCGCCTTTCATTCGCATTACCCCGGCTGCCTGCGGAATGACCACAACCATTTCGCCAGGCCGGCCCATTTCATTGCCGTGGACGACATTGATCGCCACCGGAAGTTTCGCCGCCTGTTCGCCCAGCGCCATTGACTGAGGGTGGCAATGGCAAAATCCGATCTGACAATTTTGGTTATTGATGAAAATGCCATCCGCGCCTCGATCATCGAGGAAGGCCTGAACGAGGCCGGTCACAGCAATGTCACGGTCATTCATGAGGTCAATGGCGTTGCCCGCATTATCGAGACGCAACAGCCGGACGTCATCATCATCGACATCGAAAACCCCAACCGGGATATGATGGAACATCTTTTCCAGCTGACCCGCACCGTCAGTCGCCCGATTGCGATGTTCGTGGATAGATCCGACACCGCCTTGATCGAGTCTGCCATGGAGGCAGGCGTTTCCGCTTATGTCGTCGACGGCCTTAAGAAGGAACGCGTCAAATCCATTCTCGACATGGCCGTCAGCCGCTTCAACGCCTTTAGCCGACTGCAGCAGGAACTAGCCGAAGCTCGATCCGCGCTTGAGGAGCGTAAGGTCGTGGAGCGAGCTAAAGGCATACTCATGAAAATGCGCGGGCTTTCGGAGGAGGAGGCCTTTGCATTGTTGCGTCAGACAGCAATGAACGAAAAAAAGAAAATGGCTGAAATTGCGCAAAGCCTAGTGACTGCCGCAGGTCTTCTGATGTGATGGATATGGGCAGGAGGATGCAGGGTTAAGATGATGAAGAGAACAGATCGGGCTGGAAATGATTTCGGTGCGCCCGCCACCATTGGCGCTCCGGAACAAAAAATCCTGCGTGCCGGCTTCATCCCGCTCGTCGATGCATCCGTCCTGATTGCGGCCGCAGAGTTCGGCTTTGCAAGAAAAGAGGGGCTGGCACTCGAGATGGTGAAAGATGTCTCCTGGGCCAATATCCGGGATCGGCTTGCCTTTCGTCAATTCGACATCGCCCATATGCTTTCACCCATGCCGGTTGCCTCCATGCTTGGCCTCGGCTCAAACCCCTCCCCAACCATTACCCCGTTTTCGCTCGGTCGTGGCGGCAATGCAATCACGCTGTCGCTCCGCCTATTCGAACGGATGTTGGAGGTCGGCCACCTTGCCGAAACGGCGAGCGCGCTGGAAAACGCCCGCGCATTGGCTAGTCTGCTGAAGGTAATGCGCGAACAGGGTGAAGCTGTGCCGCGCCTCGGGGTCACCTACCCGTTCTCGTCGCATAATTACGAGTTCCGCTACTGGCTTGCCGCAGGCGGCATTGATCCCGATCGGGATGTGAAGCTCGTCGTCGTGCCGCCTTCGATGACATCCGATGCCCTCGCAGCCGGCGCCATTGACGGTTTCTGCGTCGGAGCGCCTTGGAACATGGTTGCATCGGAGCGCGGCGTTGGACGAATCGTCGCCGCCAAACAGGACATCTGGCCTTCCGCGCCTGAAAAGGTGGTTGCCATGCGGCCGGAATGGGCCGCCAGCCATTCGGACACCGTCTCGCGTCTAATCGTTGCGCTCGACGCGGCAGCGCGCTGGTGCGACGCGCCGGAAAACCACGACGGACTTTCCGAGGCACTAGCTGATTCCCGTTACATCGCCGCACCCATCGGCATCATCCGTCAGGTCCTTGCGGGCGAGTTCAGTCTGGACGCGAAGGGTAACCGGCGCCTGATCCCTGACTATTTCACCTTTAACCGGCGTTTTGCCAACTATCCCAAACCGGGGCATGCGCTCTGGATTTACAGTCAGATGATCCGTTGGGGCCAGACGACCTATAACGAGGAAGGGTTGCTTGCCGCCGCAAGCGCATACCGACCAGACCTGTATAAGGCCGCTCTCGGTTCCGCACCCACGGGCCGGGATATAACGGTCGAAGGCAATCTGGAAGGCGACCGGTTCATGGACGGGCACGTATTCGATCCTACTGCCATACCCGACTATATCGCGACGCTCGGAAAGGGTGCCGCCTCTTAGGGCTGAAGACACCTCATATAAATGCGATGATGCGTGTCACCTAATGCTTATCCTTTGCGCGCATATTTGGCGGCATCAGCACAAAATATTCGCAGAGCATCTGTGACCTCACGGTTCGGCGCAAATCGAATCCGAAGAATATCCAAGTAATTTCATCGCGATAGTCTGACGCCGTCAATCTGGCACACTACTTGCTTTTATAGATTTGCTCCGGTCAACGGTGATCTGGGCTCATGAACGCGCGAAAGCGTTCTCAACGACATCGACGTCGCAAGGTTTTTGCTGCCCGGGATTTCCAATCCTTGAGGCGCGATCTCCGAGCGGCGTTTTTTTATGCCCTTTTTCCAAAAAACCAGCAGAGGGAACCTGCCTATGACCCGATTTGTGAAGACCGGCATCACCCGCCGCACCATTTTGAAGACCACAACCACCGCCGCTCTCGTCAGCGCAGTTAAGGCAGCCTTCCCGTCCGGCGCCTTTGCCGCAGCGCCGGGGCCGGAGGTTAAGGGCATCAAGCTCGGCTACATAGCGCTCACGGACGCCGCGGCGCTGATCGTGGCGAAGGAAAAGGGCCTTTTCGACAAACACGGGCTGCCGGACGCCGAGGTTACTAAACAGGCCTCTTGGGGAGCGACCCGCGACAATCTCGTGCTCGGCGGCGCAGCCAATGGCATTGACGGCGCGCATATCCTCTCGCCGCTCCCGTACCTCATGCATACCGGCAAGGTGACCCAGAACAACAAGCCAGTGCCGATGGCGATCCTCGCCCGCCTCAATCTCGACAGCCAGGGCATTTCGGTTGCCGCGGAATATGCGGGAACCGGCGTCGAACTCGATGCCTCGAAGCTCAAAGAAGCATTCGCCAAGAAGAAGGCCGCCGGTAACGAGGTGAAGGTGGCCATGACCTTCCCAGGCGGCACACACGATCTCTGGGTCCGTTACTGGCTTGCAGCCGGCGGCATCGACCCGAACAAGGACGTATCCACGATCGTCGTTCCGCCGCCGCAGATGGTCGCCAACATGAAGGTTGGCAACATGGACGCATTCTGTGTGGGAGAGCCATGGAACGAACAGTTGGTCAATCAAGGTATCGGCTTTACGGCCTGTACCACCGGCGAACTCTGGAAGCATCATCCGGAAAAGGCGCTCGGTCTGCGCGCCGATTGGGTCGAGAAGAATCCGAATGCGGCGAGGGCCCTGCTTATGGCCGTCATGGAGGCCCAGCAATGGGCAGACAAGATGGAAAATAAGGAAGAGATGGCAGACATTCTGGGCCGCCGCCAATGGTTTAACGTGCCACCGAAGGATGTGGTAGGCCGCCTGAAGGGCGACATCAACTACGGCAACGGCCGGAATATCAAGAGCACCGACCTCTACATGAAGTTCTGGCGCGATCAGGCGTCCTTCCCCTTCAAGAGCCATGATGCCTGGTTTGTCACGGAAAACATCCGCTGGGGCACATTTGCGCCCGGCACCGACGTCAAGAAGCTGGTCGATCAGGTCAATCGCGAAGACCTGTGGCGCGATGCAGCCAAGGAACTGGGCATTGCCGCAAGCGACATTCCAGCCTCCGCCTCGCGTGGCAAAGAGACCTTCTTCGACGGCAAGATCTTCGATCCCGACAACCCGATGGCCTATCTCGACAGCCTGACGATCAAGACCGTCTCCTGAACGACCGGCAGACCGCTCCGGCGCGCAGAGACGCGTGCCGGCCCCCTTCTTCCTCAAGCCTTTCCATGGAGCACGTAATGTCAGCCCTGGCAAAACAGGAAACGCCAACCGCAAGCATCGAGCCGACCGCCGGCCCGATCGATGGCGCCAAGCCGCAGGCAAATGTCGTCCACTTCACCGGCAGAACTATGCCTAAGTTCGATGCGGCCAAACTTGGCGGCGCCTTGCTTCGCAATGTCGTCCCCCCGCTGGTCGTGATCCTACTCATTCTTCTGGCATGGGAAGCGCTCTGTTCGTCGCCCAATGCCTCCCTGCCCTCGCCGAGCCGGGTATGGGCCGAAAGCTATGACCTGATCGCCTATCCGTTCTTCAACTACGGCTCGCAGGATATCGGCCTCGGCTGGCGGGTTCTCGTCTCGCTCCAGCGTGTCGCTTACGGGTTCGGCATGGCAGCAGTGGTCGGCATTGTCGTCGGCGCCGTCATCGGCCAGTCGGTTTGGGCTATGCGCGGCCTCGACCCCATCTTCCAAGTCCTGCGCACAGTGCCGCCGCTCGCATGGCTACCGCTTTCGCTTGCCGCCTTCCAGAACGCCAATCCCTCGGCCATTTTCGTGATCTTCATCACCTCCATTTGGCCGATCATCATCAACACGGCTGTCGGCGTGCGCAATATCCCTCAGGATTATCGCAACGTCGCCAAGGTACTGCGTCTCAACCAGCTGGAATTCTTCTTCAAAATCATGCTGCCATCGGCCGCCCCTTATATCTTCACTGGGCTTCGCATCGGTGTCGGCCTGTCCTGGCTCGCAATCGTGGCGGCCGAAATGCTGACCGGCGGTGTCGGAATCGGCTTCTTCATCTGGGATGCGTGGAACTCGTCGCGCCTGCCCGACATCATCGTCGCCCTCGCCTATATCGGCGTCGTCGGCTTCGTCCTCGACAAGCTGGTGGCCGCGATCGGCAAACTCATCACCCGCGGCACCTCGGCCAATTGAGGGGATTTTCATGAACGCTTATCTCAAGCTCGACCACATCGACAAGTATTTCGATCGCGGTGCCTCGCGGGCAGAAGTGCTGAAAGACATCAACCTCACCATCGACAAGGGCGAATTCGTCTCGATAATCGGTCACTCGGGCTGCGGGAAATCTACCCTGCTCAACCTGATCGCCGGTCTGACACCGGTTTCGAATGGCGCCGTGCTCCTGGAGAACAGAGAGGTCAACGCGCCCGGACCGGAACGTGCCGTGGTGTTCCAGAACCATTCCCTGCTGCCATGGCTGACCGTCTACGAGAATGTCAATCTAGCCGTCTCCAAGGTCTTCAGAGCCACCAAGACCAAGAGCGAAAAGCACGACTGGGTCATGGCCAATCTCGACCTCGTGCAGATGGCGCATGCCAAGGACAAGCGCCCGTCAGAGATCTCGGGCGGCATGAAACAGCGCGTCGGCATTGCCCGTGCGCTTGCCATGGAGCCGAAGATCCTGCTGCTCGATGAACCTTTCGGCGCGCTGGACGCCCTCACCCGCGCCCATCTTCAGGATGCGGTCATGGAAATCCACGCCCGCCTCGGCAACACGATGGTGATGATCACCCATGACGTCGACGAGGCAGTGCTCCTGTCGGATCGCATCGTGATGATGACCAACGGGCCGGCCGCCCACATCGGTGAGGTGCTCGATGTCGCCATACCGAGGCCGCGCAACCGCATCGAGCTTGCGGGTGACCGCACCTACCTCAAGTGCCGCGAGGCCGTGTTGAAATTCCTCTACGAACGTCACCGCTTCGTTGAAGCTGCGGAGTAAACCCATGTCCGAAACCGCAATTGAGAAACTCGTCGTCATCGGCAACGGCATGGCGCCTGGCCGCATGCTGGAACATCTCTTCGAACACGCCCCCGGCCGCTATTCGGTAACTATCTTCAACGCCGAACCGCGCGTCAATTACGACCGCATCATGCTCTCGCCTGTCCTATCAGGTGAAAAGACCTACGAGCAGATCGTCATTCATGGCGACGGCTGGTACATCGACCATGGCATTACGCTCTACAAGGGCCATAAGATCGTCGCCATCGATCGCGATGCCAAGACCGTGACCTCCGATCACGGTGTGACGGAGAGCTACGACAAGCTGGTGATTGCCACCGGCTCGGTGCCCTTCATTATTCCCGTTCCTGGCAAGGATCTGCCGGGCGTCGTCTCGTATCGCGATCTCGACGATGTCGATGCCATGCTGCTTGCCGCACAGTCGCGCGCCAAGGCCGTCGTCATCGGTGGCGGGCTTCTCGGCCTCGAAGCGGCAGCCGGCCTCGCGCTGCGCGGCATGGACGTCACCGTGCTGCATGTCATGCCGACGCTGATGGAGCGCCAGCTCGATCCCGCTGCCGGCTACCTGCTGCAGAAGGCCGTCGAGGAACGCGGCATCAAGGTGATCTGCAAGGCCAATACCAAGGCGATCATCGGCGACGGAAAGGTCGAGGGAGTGGAGCTGGATAACGGCACCGTCATTGCGGCCAATCTGGTCGTCATGGCGGTCGGCATCCGTCCGAACATCAATCTCGCCAGGGATGCCGGCCTTGCCGTCAATCGCGGCATCGTCGTCGATACCGGCATGCGGACATCCGATGGCGACATCTATTCGCTCGGCGAATGTGCCGAGGTCGGCGGCATGGTCTATGGCCTCGTCGCGCCGCTATACGAGATGGCGCGCGTTGCAGCCTCCCACCTTGCCGACGACCCGACGCCAGCCTTCGTTCATTCCGACACGCCGACCAAGCTCAAGGTGACCGGTATCGACCTCTATTCGCTCGGCGATTTCGCCGATGGCGACGATCGCCAGGAGATCGTCCTTCGCGATGCGACGGCCGGCATCTACAAGCGCCTCGTCCTTAAGGACAACCGGATCATTGGCACCGTCCTTTACGGCGAAACCGCCGATGGTGCCTGGTTCAACGACCTGAAAAAGAAGGCCGTCGACATTTCCGAGATGCGCGACACCCTGATCTTTGGCCAGGCCTATCAGGGAGGAGCCCCGCTGGACCCTATGGCGGCCGTTGCAGCCTTGCCGGATGATGCAGAAATCTGCGGCTGCAACGGCGTATGCAAGGGCAAAATCACATCGACGATCACGGCCAAAGGGCTGACGACGCTGGACGAGGTGCGCGCCCATACCAAGGCGTCGGCTTCCTGCGGCACCTGCACTGGCCTTGTCGAGCAACTGATGACGCTGACGCTCGGCGACGCCTACAATCCGAAAGCGGTCCAGCCCATCTGTGCCTGCACCGATCTCGGCCATGACGATGTGCGCCGTCTCATCAAGGCCAAGGGGCTGAAATCCATTCCTGCCGTGATGCAGGAGCTGGAGTGGAAAACCTCCTGCGGCTGCGCCAAGTGCCGGCCGGCGCTCAACTACTACCTCGTCTGCGACTGGCCGGATGAATATGCCGACGATTATCAGTCGCGTTTCATCAACGAGCGCGTCCACGCCAACATTCAGAAGGATGGCACCTATTCCGTCGTGCCGCGCATGTGGGGCGGCGTCACCAATTCGCAGGAATTGCGGGCGATTGCCGACGTCGTCGACAAATTCGAGATACCGATGGTCAAGGTGACTGGCGGCCAGCGCATCGATCTTCTCGGCATAGAGAAACACGACCTGCCGGCCGTCTGGGCCGATCTGGGCAAAGCCGGCTTCATCTCTGGCCAGGCCTATGCCAAGGGCCTTCGTACCGTCAAAACCTGCGTCGGCTCCGACTGGTGCCGGTTCGGCACGCAGGATTCGACCGGGCTTGGCATCCGCATCGAGAAATTCATGTGGGGCTCATGGACGCCGGCCAAGCTGAAGATGGCGGTTTCCGGCTGTCCGCGAAATTGCGCCGAGGCAACCTGCAAGGATATAGGGGTCATCTGCGTCGACAGCGGCTTCGAGATCCATTTCGCCGGTGCTGCGGGTCTCGACATCAAGGGCACGGAAGTTCTGGGCCTCGTGAAGAGCGAGGACGAGGCGCTCGAACATATCGTGGCCCTGACCCAGATGTACCGGGAGCAGGCCCGCTATCTCGAACGGATCTACAAATGGGCCAAGCGCATCGGCCTTGAGGAGATCCGCCGTCAGATCATCGAGGATCACGACAGACGGCGCGGCTACTACGACCGTTTCGTCTTTTCCCAGACATTCGCCCAGGTCGACCCCTGGTCGGAGCGCGTATCCGGCAAGGACAAGCACGAGTTCCGGCCGATGGCATCGATCGGCTTCGGCCAGGCTGCGGAGTGAGAACAATGGACATGAACTGGCATCCGATCGGCGACATCACCGAAATCCCGCTGCTTGGCGCGCGCTGCGTCAAAACTCCGTACATGACCATTGCCGTGTTTCGCACCGACGAACACGAGGTCCATGCGATCGAAAACCGCTGCCCTCACAAGGGAGGCCCGCTCTCCGAAGGCATCGTGCATGGCACGTCCGTTACCTGCCCGCTGCACAACTGGGTCATCTCGCTCGAGACCGGCAAGGCGCTTGGTGCCGATGACGGCGAGGTGCGGACAATCCCTGTCCGCAATGAGAACGGCCGGCTCTTCATCGCGCTGGAGGGCGCGATGATGGTCGCGGCGGAGTAGACCGCCATGGCACCCATCGTGTCGACGACACTGTCGCCCACAGGACCGAAGGAAACGAAAACCACCTGTCCCTATTGCGGTGTCGGTTGCGGCGTGATCGCCACCGTATCTGACAATGGCGCGGTGACCATCAAGGGAGACCCGGAACATCCGGCCAATCTTGGCCGGCTCTGTTCCAAAGGGTCGGCGCTGGCCGAGACGATCGATCTCGACGGGCGGGTGCTTTTTCCGCAGATCGCAGGGCAAAAAACCGGATGGGACGAGGCACTCGATCTCGTTGCGCAGACATTCTCGGCGGTGATTTCCGAGCATGGACCGGATGCGGTGGCTTTCTACGTATCCGGCCAATTGCTGACCGAGGATTACTATGTCGCCAACAAGCTGATGAAGGGTTTTATCGGCTCCGCCAATATCGACACGAATTCCCGGCTCTGCATGTCGTCATCGGTGGCTGGCCACCGCCGCGCCTTCGGCTCTGACACGGTGCCGGGCAGCTATGAAGATATCGAGCTTGCCGATCTTGTCGTTCTGACGGGCTCCAATCTCGCATGGTGCCACCCGGTCATCTATCAGCGCCTAGCAGCCGCCAAGGCGGCCCGACCGCAGATGAAGGTGGTGGTCATCGATCCGCGCCGTACCATGACATGCGACATCGCCGACCTTCATCTGGCGATCCGCCCAGATGGTGATATCGCGCTGTTCATGGGGCTACTGGCCCATCTTGCCGCAAGCAATTCTATCGACCATGCCTATGTGTCGGTTCATACTGCGGGTTACGAGGAAGCCTTGCAGGCTGCTGCGCAGCTTCCCCTCCCCGACATCGCGGCGCGCACGGGCCTCAGTGAGTCTGAGTTGGTTGCTTTCTACCGCCTGTTCGAGACAACGCGGAAAGTAGTCACTTGCTATAGCCAAGGGGTCAACCAGTCGTCCTCGGGCACAGACAAGGTGAATGCCATCCTCAACTGCCATCTGGCGACCGGCCGCATCGGTCGGCCGGGCATGGGACCGTTTTCGTTGACAGGCCAGCCCAATGCCATGGGTGGACGCGAGGTCGGCGGGCTTTCCAACATGCTGGCAGCGCATATGGCGATCGAAAGCGCCGAGGATCGCGACAGGGTGCAGCACTTCTGGCAATCCCCCATGATCGCAGCAAGGCCCGGCCTCAAGGCCGTCGACATGTTCCGCGCCGTGGCGGACGGCAGGATCAAGGCGCTATGGATCATGGCGACCAACCCCGTCGTCTCCATGCCTGACGCGGATGCAGTGGAGGCCGCGATCAGGGCGTGCCCATTCGTCGTCGTCTCCGATGTGCTGCAGGACACGGATACGACGCGTCATGCGCATGTGCTTCTGCCATCGCTGGGGTGGGGAGAAAAGGCGGGAACCGTTACCAATTCGGAACGCCGCATCTCGCGCCAGCGCGATTTCCTCGACCATCCCGGCGATGCAAAGGCAGACTGGTGGCAAATGGCGGAGGTGGCCCGGCGGATGGGCTTTTCCGGCTTCGACTATCGTCACCCATCCGAGATCTTTGCCGAGCATGCGGCCTTGTCAGCCTTTGAGAACGAGGGACGGCGAGACTTCGACATAGGTGCCTGCCAAAATATCAACGAGCGGACCTATCAGGCTCTTCTGCCCTTCCAGTGGCCCGCCAGTTTGACAGAGGATTACAAAGAGGACAGCAAAAGGTTTTTCGCCAAGGGCGACTTTTATCATCCGGATCGCAAGGCCCGTTTTGTGGCGATAAAAGCTCCTGCCGTCACGGATCACACCTGCTCAGCCTACCCCTTGACACTCAATACCGGCCGCGTTCGCGACCATTGGCATACGATGACCCGCACGGGCAAGAGCGACAGGCTGTCGGCCCACATCGCCGAACCCTTTGCGGAAATTCACCCGAGCGACGCAGCCGCACTCGGCATTCAGGACGCCGCGCTGGTCGAGCTTGCCAGCCCGCACGGCAAGGTCATTCTGCGCGCACTGATTACGCCGCGGCAGGCACGCGGCAATATCTTCGTGCCGATGCACTGGAATGACCAGTTTGCCTCGCGAGCCCGGATCGATGCCCTTGTGCCGCCCGTGACGGACCCTGTCTCGGGCCAGCCCGCCTCAAAAAACGTGCCTGTCGCAGCCAGTGGCCTCGACGGAGCGCTTTACGGTTTTGCCGTGACCAGCGCCATGCCCGACTTCCGAGGCGTGTTGTATTGGGCGCGCGCGAGGGCACCGGGCGGCTGGCGCAGCGAAATCGCGTTCTCGGAACCAGTCGAGGATTGGGCAGAATGGTGCCACATCGCCTTCGACATCCCGGTCGGTATCGAACCTCTGGGTTATATCGACAGGCAGGACGGGGACGTCCGCCTCGCCTTTTTCGACGGCGAGAGGCTGCTTGCAGCCTTCTTCCTTTCCCGCGGGCCGGTGGGCGTTGCCCGAGATTGGGCCGTCGCTCAGCTGACGGCATCGCATGCGGACGTGCGGCGAAGATTCGCGGTGATCGCCGGTCGGCCCGGAGCAGACCAGCCTGATCCGGGCGCCACCATCTGCACCTGCCTTTCGGTCGGGATCAACCACATCATTGCTGCCATTCGCGGCGGTGCCTCAAGCGTTGAGGCAGTGAGCCACATGACCAATGCCGGGACAAATTGCGGTTCATGCCGCGCCGAAATCAGGGGGATCATCGATGGTTGTCTTGCAACAGCAGCGGAATGAGAAAGAGACGGAACGCGGCGCCCGTATGACGCTGCTTGCCAAGTTGCCTGTCTTCTGGGCCCTGGAGGGCAAACGGGTGATCGTCGCAGGGGGAAGCGAGGCCGCGGCATGGAAGGCCGAGCTTCTCGCCGCTTGCGGCGCAGACGTGCATGTCTATGCTGAACGGCTATCGGACACATTCGAGACCCTGATTGCCAGAGGCTCCCACCATCCGCTGGGCAGCTTCGCGCACCATGACCATGCCTGGCATGCAGCCGCCTTCGAGGACGCAGCACTTGCGATTGGCGATTGTGACGAAGAGTACGAAGCCCGCGCATTCTTCGAGGCAGCACGGCAGGCCGGCGTGCCGGTCAACGTGATCGACAAGCCGGCATTTTGCCAGTTCCAGTTCGGTTCGATCGTCAACCGCTCGCCGGTCGTCGTATCGATATCGACAGATGGCGCGGCGCCCATTCTCGCGCAGGCCATTCGTCGGCGGATAGAAACGCTTCTTCCCGCGTCACTCAAAGCTTGGGCCGAGATGGCACAGAGGCTGAGGGATCGGGTGAACGAGAGGCTGCAACCCGGTGCACAACGTCGCCTCTTCTGGGAGCGTTTCGTCGACCGTGCCTTCAGGAACGAGCCCTCGCCGCAAGCGGAAAGTCAGTTTATCCGCGATGCCGACCGGCTGGCAGGCGATCTGCCGCCCGGCAAAGGCCATGTCACCCTCGTCGGTGCCGGTCCGGGCGATGCGGCGCTCCTGACATTGAAAGCTGTCCGAGCGCTGCAGGCGGCGGATGTCATACTTTTTGACGACCTGGTTTCCGACGAAGTGCTCGAACTGTCACGCCGCGAGGCAAAGCGCATGCTTGTCGGCAAGCGCGGCGGTCGGGAAAGCTGCCGTCAGGAAGACATCAACGATATGATGCTGGCACTTGCGAATGCCGGCAAACGGGTGGTGCGCCTCAAATCCGGAGATCCAATGATCTTTGGACGGGCCGGCGAGGAGATCGCCTGCCTGCAGCAGGCCGGCATTTCCGTCGATGTCGTGCCGGGCATCACGGCTGCCAGCGCCATGGCCTCGCAACTCGGCATATCGCTGACTCATCGCGACTGCGCGCAATCCGTTCGTTTTATCACGGGACATTCCCGCAAGGGTGCATTGCCTGAAAACCTGGACTGGACGAGCCTCACGGATCCGCACACCACGGCGATCTACTATATGGCGGGCCGCACGGCCGGCGAACTCTCGGGCAGGCTGATCGCTGCGGGGCTTTCCCGGGATACACCCGCAACTATCATGCAATCCATCACACGGGGGAACGAGAAGCGATGGTCTGGCAGCTTGAGTTCACTCCCGGCAGCAATGGAACATTTCGGATACGAGCAGCCTGTGCTTGTCGGGATCGGCACCGTATTTCAGGATCCCTCGCACGCTAGGGGTTGCCATGGAAGTTTGATAACAGCGCGCGCGTGAGCCTACCGCAGACATGTATCGATAGCACCCAGCCCGTTAGAACAAGATGGCACGGTGACCGGAATGGCATACTTGGATGGATCACCCTATAGTTTAAGCACGTCGTGACCATCAACTGGATCAATCAGGAAGGGGCTTCGGCAAAGCCTATTGAATAGATCTCAAGGGGCCGCGCGATAATCTTTAGCGCAGTGCTCGCAGTGCATTCAGGATGACCACAAGGTCGATGCCTTCCTGTATTACCGCGCCCTCAACAGGAGAAAGATATCCGAACGCGGCTGCGATCATGGCCGAAACGGAGAGGCCAAGCCCTACAATTGCGCTCTCCATTGCGATTTTTTTGCTACGGTGAGCAATCGTCATTGCCGCTGCAAGTGCCTTGAGTTCGTCGACCATGAGGACGATGCTTGCCACCTGGGAGGACGACGCGCTGCCTCTGGCTCCCATGGCCACACCGACATCTGCGGCAGCGAGTGCTGGGGCATCGTTGACGCCATCGCCTACCATCATGACCGGGCCGCGATGCCGCTCGTCCTGAATGATCCGCACCTTGGCTTCGGGCGACAGATCACCGAGTGCGAGGTCAACTCCCACCGCCCTGCCCATGCTTTCCGCAATTGTAGTTCGGTCGCCGGATGCCAATATGATCCTGTCTATCCCCGAATATCGCAAATTCTCTATGACGATGGTTGCATCTGGCCGCATCTGATCTGCGAATGTCAGGATGCCGGCAAATCGGCCGTCCAGGCCAACGCCCACGGTCATAGCATTTGGAAGACCGTCGGATGCGCCGATCTCGGTCACACTGTCACGCTCCGAGGCGGTACAGCGTTCACGGACAAACGCGATGCCACCAACGATAACTTTCCGGCCGGCGACCACACCCTCCAGCCCAGAGCCGGGTGTCTCGTCGACATTCGTTGGAGGAATGAGCGTCAGGCTCTGTTCGGCCGCTTCGCGGATCAGCGCTGTCGCGGTCACATGGGCCGAAGCCTGATCTAGGCTCGCCGCATATGTGAGGAGATCCTGGTCTGTGTAGGGTGCCAGCACCCTTGTCTCCACCAGTTTCGCCTGTCCAGACGTTATGGTGCCGGTCTTGTCCAGCACCGCCGTGCGAATGTTTGCCAATGTCTCCAGCGCCTCGCTTCCTTTAATCAGAACACCGATCCGCGAGGCGCGTGACATGCCTGCGATCAAAGCGATCGGGACTGCGAGGATAAGGGGACACGGTGTCGCAACTACAAGCACGGCAACGACCCGCATGGTATCCTCGCTATACCACCACGTCGCCAGGGCCATTGCGAGCGTAAGCAATAGGAAGCCGACCGCATATTTATCGGCCATGCGCGACAGAGGAGCCTTGCTGTCCTGTGCCGCCTTTACCAGGCGCAGAATATTGGCATAAGCACTCTCGGATGCCGGCCGACTTACGCTCAGATCGAAGACTGGCCCGACACAGCTCGAACCACTAAACACTTCCTCACCCCTGCTAAAAGTCCTGGGTAAGGATTCGCCCGTAAGGGTGGACAGATCAAGAGTGGCGTATTCACTTGCGACACGGCCGTCGACCGGTAGCACCTCACCCTCTCGGATCAGCAGTCTGTCCGCCGGCCGGACTGTACCGAGCGCCACCTCTTCCAGTGCATTACCACGATATCGCATGGCGGTCCGCGCTACCCGTCCCAACAATGCGCTCATTTCGCGTCCGGCCCTTTGGCGAGCAAGGTCTTCCAACCACTGCCCGCCAGCATACATTAGGGCAACAACGTTTGCCGCCAGATGCTCGCCAAAGACAAGAGCAGCGGACATGGAGATCAGGGCAACGATATCAAGGCCGAAATCGCCGCCGCGTAGCGCCTGAACCACTTGAATCGCAAGCACGGCGATGACCACGCAGCTCGCCGACGACCATGCGATTTGCGCAACATAATAAAGCTGATAGTGTTGAGCCAGCAGCCCGGTGATCAGGCCCACAGCGGCCACCGTCACCAGGATAGCGACGCGGTATCTTTCTAGTTTGACATTGGACAGTGCACTCATTCGATCCGACCTCCGTCGCGCAAAACAGCCGTGGCCAACACTTACCGTTCGTCCTGCAAGACTCGCCGCAATTTGCGCAACAGGATGGCCCTGGAGCGATCGTCGGCCGCGGCGCGAACCTCCTCGTTGATGTCCTGCAAGAGCACCTGATAGTCATTATTCCAGTCTCTGTGCCCGATGGTCAGGGGATCGATTCTCGGCGATGGCATGGACACGGAGATATCGGTTGGGCCACCATCGTTAAGGGTGAATGCGCTATCGATGAACGGCACGAATACCGGGGTCGCGGGTGTGCAGTCGGCAGCGCGCTGCCTCATCGCGGTCAAGGCGGCTTCCTCCCCATGCACGAGGAAGATCCCGTGCGAGATTGGCAAGCGGCTTCGCAACCAGCGCTCCAGTTCGGGACCGTCGGCATGACCACTATAGGCATCGATCTGGCGGATTTGCGCTCTGACCGTGATCTCCTCGCCCTGGATCTTTACGGGCGTCGTTCCATCAGCGAGTAGTCTTCCAAGTGTGCCGGCCGCCTGATAGCCGACAAACAGCACGGTTGCCTCTTCTCTCCATAGCCAGTTCTTCAAGCGATGCCGGATACGGCCAGCGTCGCACATACCGCTTGCGGCGATCACGATGTGAAAACCGCGGACCCGATCGAGAGCCTTTGACTGTTCGACGCTTTCGGTAAAGTGGACGTTCTTGGCATGCATGGCGCGATCAAGGGCGACACCCAGATTGAAGTCATGCCTATGCTTCTGGAAAATCTCGCTCGCCCGTGTCGCAAGTGGAGAATCGATGTAAATCGGGACAGTCTTGATCTCCGATTGCTGCATCAACAGGATCAGGTCAGTCATCAACTCCTGAGTCCGTTCCACCGCGAAGGAAGGAATGATCAATGCGCCATTCTCATGGCGCGAGGCGGCGCGAACCTCCCGACCGAGGAGCTGACGCCGACCTTCAATCGTGGCATCAACGCGATCCTTGTCCGCATAGGTGCTTTCGCAGACCACATAGTCCCAATGTTTTGGCGCGACTGGCCCAGCCTGAAAAAGCTTGTTGTCCGGTCCGATGTCTCCGGAAAACAGGATGCGGATAGGATTATTCGGGCCGACTTCCATTTCGATTGAAGCCGATCCGAGCAGATGACCGGCATTCCAGAAGCGAAACCGAACGCCCGGTACAACTGACTGCCAGCGCTCGCATTCGACCGAGTGAAAGCGGTGTAACATCTGATAGGCGTCATCGGCAGTGTAGATCGGTTCGACCTCCTCCTCGCCTCGCTGACGATAGCGCCTGTTCCTCTGATCGACTTCGACTTCCTGGATGTGGCCAGCATCGGGAAGCATGACACTACAGAGATCGACCGTGGCTGGCGTGGCATAGATAGGGCCGGCAAAGCCGCGTTTTGTAAGTTTTGGCAGCAAGCCTGAATGATCGATGTGAGCATGAGTGAGAATGACCGCATCAACTGAAGCAACATCGAAGGGAAATTCCCGATAATTAAGTTGCTTTTCCGTTTTGGAACCCTGGAAAAGCCCGCAATCGACCAAGACAAATGTATCTGAGGTCTCGATCGCAAAACACGACCCCGTAACGCCTCTCGCTGCGCCGAAAAAGCGAAGAACCGGATCGCGCAGATCCTTTCGTCCAGCTTTTGCTGATGTCATATGCAAAGCTCCCTCACCATAAGGCGATACGCATTTAGCGCGCCATCAAAACCGGGATCGCAGGATGCTGAAGCATCGTTTCGGTCGTACCGCCCAGAATACGCTCGCCAAGCCGCGAATGACCGTAAGCACCCATGACGATGAGATCAGCATCAAGGCTTTCGGCATGCCGCTGCAGGACAATGGCCGGATCGTCACTTCCGTGAAGGTGATCAATCACCACCTCAACTCCATGACGCAAAAGAAAGCCCGCAAGATCGGCACCATTCGCCTCTCCTGAAGCCTCACTATCGATGTCGACGAGAGCAACGTGAACGCGATTGGCGTTCTGAAGGAGAGTTATAGATGACCGCACCGCAATCCAAGCTTCGCGCCGGCCGTTCCAGGCGACCACGATCCGTTTTGGTCGAAGAGTTGCGACCCTCCGCTTTGGAAGGATCAATAGGGGACATGAAGAATGGAACAAAACGCCGTCGACCACCCGCCTGGCGAGATGGAGGTCATTTGCCATGGTTCCTCCGATAACTGTGATGTCTGCGGAATTGGCATGACGGGCGACATGGCTGGATACCTGCCCCGAAGAACAAAAGACGGGGGTTACCATGCCGCGTAACCCGCCAGCCGTGAGCACAGATGTCAGTTCATTCGCCTGCGTTTCGAGGCGCCGATGCTCCTCCCAGATCAAGGCAAACGGGCTATCGCCTCCGTATCCGGGGCCTCCGATCAGAGGATACGGGACACAGGATACGAGAATAGCCTGAAGTTCCCCTCCGGCGTCACACGTCATCCTTACTGCCGCGGCCAGATCTTTGTCGCCGTGATCCACGCCAACAACGCTCAATATGCATGTGTTCGACATCTCAAGCCCTCCCGTGCTTTGTTTTGTCCATGCCACGAACATTGTAGGACTAAATTAGAATTGCGAAATGACGCAGATCACGTTGTCGGAGCCCCATTTATGCATGGGTTCTGATCCGAATTTTGAATGCAGACATCCAGAGCACTTGACGCTGTTACCCGCTTCGTTTGCAGCAGCAGCGGCTAGTTGGGGCCTATTGGTTGCGCGTCAACCTCGAGTTTTTGACGGGCTGAGAGATGAGGGCATTGACGGCAATTTTTCTGACATCCTCGCTTTACTGCACCTAACCAGCAGAGCGCTCAAGATCGAGCGCTTGTTTTCAAAACGCCGAACCCGCTGATGGTCGAAAGATCGCCTGCATAGGTCTGATCCAGACCTGACCTTCCAACCATTGGGAAAGCTCTCGGAGTTGCTGCACCTTGGGGTGACTGACAGGTGCTTCGTCCGGCGGGTTGAAAACAAAGGCCGCAGGATTGTGGCTCGATTGGCTGAAGATGGTCGTCGTGCGGTGCGAGGTGTTTTGAGCCAAAGCGGCAAGCGCCGTTATTGCGGCGGAACGTTCAATAAATCCAGATTAATGGACATGGTGCGCACGTCAATCGATGGAATTCTGGACATCCGGTTACGTGTAGTCAGTTCCAAGTGGCGATAAACATCGCAATTACTCTGCAAATAGTCCTGCTTGGATTGTTTTGTTCCCACCGCTCTCCGATGAGATTTACCATATCCAGAAACGCCTTTGTCCCAGCAAGTGCGAAGTGTTGAACTATTCTAAATTGGAATTACATTGAAATTCGGAAGTGCTAATTAATCCGCCATCCCCTCTTGGTCCGGATAACAAGCATCACGTTAAAGTGTCAGGAGTTAGTGGTGTTTATAGCCGATACGAGCTCTCCCGAATCTCTCTCAATCATCCGTGGTGATACTGGACGTCGAACAATGGTTCTCGTTGCAGAACCAGGATTGTTGATGGAATGTCTTGCAGAGACACTACGCCGCCGATTTCCAGAAATGCAGGTGGCGACGTATGCAAATCTGGCTTATTTCCCGGTCGACGTTGGTACAGATACGCGCCTCATTCTCTTTCACCATCAGGACAAGGCCCAACTGGGCGAGTTAATTCGTCACCTCAAGAAAATCGACCACAGTCTATCCATCGGTATCGTCATAAACGATCACGAAGAAAGCGATCGCAATCTGCAGAAACTGGCAGCCGCCCAGCAGATTGACGGTGTTCTTCCACTGAATTTGCGCCTGGACGTTTTTCTTGCGGCCATCGATTTGCTGATAAAAGGCGGGGAACATTTTCCTTCCGCTTTGCTGCAGCACCTGAGTGTTAACGGGGCGGGTTATGGAAGCCCCTCAAAATTTCGCGTCGAACCACCCCATCATCCGGGCCACGCCAATTGCGAGCCGTTTATGCTGACCACACGTGAAGTGGAAATTCTCGACCTAGTGTGCAAGGGAACTCAGAACAAGATAATCGCCGGCCTGCTGAAACTGTCGGAAAACACGGTCAAGGTGCATATCCGAAACATCTACAAGAAGATGCATGTACGTAACCGTACCGAAGCCGCTTCACGATATTTCGATTACGAGGGACGAACCGGATTCGAGCCATCGCTACGTTGATCCGCGCGATGCGCTACCGCAGGAAGCAGTGCGCTTTGCGTCCAAAGCCGCTCGGCGTGCAGATATAGGGCGCGCTCCCGAGATAGGACGATGATCCCTGCGGATCTGCGTCTTCACCCGTATCATCCTTCATAGCAATGGCAACAGGCTTTGCGGAAGAGAAGGCGTAGCTATTCGCCTTGAACGAGCCTGCCGCGACCGCACTGACAGCCGGCACTTTCTTGGCGCCCGCTTTGTTGTCTGCCACGTCGCCATCCACGACCGAGCAGGATGAGAGTACCGCGCACAATCCGGCAAAAAACATTGGACGAATTGAATTGCTGGTCCTGCTCACGATGGGCTCCGGGGTGTTCAACTGTAATCGTCGCCTAGGCTAATCCGTTTACATTAGCAAATCATGCACGCATGGAACACCTAGCGGAAAGCCTAGCCCATACTGGTTAATCCGCCTCGGCAATTAACCTTAATCCCCTCCTAAATTCGTGTAATCATGGAGTTTTTTGTTTGACGAGATCAAAATTTAGGCAGCTAATTCGGTTAAGAGAGCGTTAAAGTTTTCCAGCGTTTTCTTCAAACGAACCACGCAGATAGCATCCAAGCGAACCCGCTTGCTCCTTTCAACTCTGGAAATATCGACCGGCAGGCCGCGTCTGCCGGAGGAGGTAGGTTTATGCGTAAAATCGGGATTACGGCTCCAGGTCTGGCGGATATTGCAACAAGGCCTCTGCCACGATACGTGCTGGTGACGGGCGGCGCGGGCTTTCTGGGATCGCACCTATGTGAAAGACTTCTTCAGGATGGCCATCGCGTCATCTGTTCCGACAATTTCTCGACCGGGCGCCGTAGTAACGTCAGCTACCTGATGTCCAACCCGGATTTCAGTGTGATCGAACAGGATGTCCGCGATGCCTATGATGCCGATGTCTCTCTGATCTTCAATTTCGCCTCCCCTGCCTCGCCACCGGACTATCAACGTGATCCTGTCGGCACGCTATTGACCGGCGTGCTCGGAGCGCTTCATGGCCTCGAACTTGCCCGGCTGCACGGTGCAACCATCGTACAATCGTCCACATCCGAGGTTTATGGCGATCCGCTGCAGCACCCACAGCAGGAAACTTATTGCGGCAACGTCAACCAGATCGGCCCGCGCGGCTGCTATGACGAAGGCAAACGCTGCGCCGAAACACTGCTTTTTGACTACCACCGCCAATACCGGACCGACGTCAAGGTTGGCCGAATATTCAACACCTATGGGCCGCGCATGCGTCTCGATGACGGCCGGGTCGTTTCGAACTTCATCGTCCAGGCCCTGACCAATCAGGATATCACGATCTATGGAGACGGCATGCAGACACGCTCGCTCTGCTATGTCGACGACCTGATCGAGGCCTTCATTCGTTTCTCCAATGCCGGCCCCGACGTCATCGGGCCGATCAATCTCGGCAATCCAGTCGAAATACCCGTCATTGAGCTCGCCGAACTCGTGCTGGAACTAACGAATTCGCGCTCACGGATCATCCACATGCCCGCAGTGATCGATGACCCCAAACAACGCCGCCCGGATATTGGCCTTGCGCGCGAAAAGCTCGGCTGGGAACCTCGCGTGCCGCTTCGAGAGGGCCTTTCCCGCACGATCGGCTATTTTGACGGCGTCCTTCGCTCAGCGACACCTGCCCAGCCGGTGGAGGTCGCCTGACATGACCGATACCGTCGTCGTGACCGGAGGAGCCGGTTTCATCGGCAGCCATGTCTGCAAGGCGCTTGCGGAAGCGGGTTTCCAGGTAATTGCCCTCGACAATCTTTCCACCGGTCACGCCGACGCAGCTCGCTGGGGGCCGCTGATCCGGCTTGATATCGCTGATTTCGAAAGACTTCGGCAAAACCTTGAGCATTCCCATGCGCGCTGTGTGATCCACTGTGCCGCCAATGCCTATGTCGGCGAATCCGTCAACGATCCGCGCAAATATTACAGCAACAACGTCATTGGTGGTCTTTCACTGCTGAATGCATGCCTGGCGGCCGGCGTCGGTCACATGGTCTTCTCCAGCAGTTGTGCGACTTATGGGGTGCCGCATCAGCTTCCGATCCGCGAAAACTGTGAGCAGAAGCCGATTAACCCCTATGGTCGTACCAAGCTCGTTTTCGAGCATGCGCTCGAGGATTACGGCAGCGCTTACGGACTTAGCTACGTGGCCTTGCGTTACTTCAATGCCGCCGGAGCAGATCCTGCAGGAGATCTTTCCGAACGGCACGAGCCCGAGACACACCTGATCCCCCGCGCACTGCAGGCCGCCGCAGGGCGGCTGAACCTGCTCGAAGTATTCGGCACTGACTACGACACCCCCGACGGCACCTGTGTCAGGGATTATGTCCACGTGTCCGATCTCGCCGATGCCCATGTCGCCGCAGTACGTCATCTTCTTGCCGGAGGCGATACGCTTCGCGTCAATCTCGGCTCGGGGCGTGGGACGTCAATCCGGGAGATCCTGCAGTCCATATCCCATCTCACGGGGCTGCAGGTTCCGGTCGCCTTTCACCCAAGGCGTGTGGGGGATCCGCCGATCCTGTTTGCCGATACGGCCATGGCGCATTCAACGCTGGGCTTTGTGCCCTGGCGCTCCGACCTCGCCACAATCATCCGCACGGCCGGCCCGACATTTGGTCTGGAGATTGTCCGATGATGAGAAAGATCGACATCCCGGCCCGGCATCAGAACGTCGTCGATCAGTCGATGCTTGAACCCGTCTTCTGCGGGCGGCAAAGACTCTTCTATGGAGTTGGTGGGTTCATATGGCTTGCTGCGGTCATCGATTTCTGGCGCTGGTGGCTGCAGCCGGAACATGTCGGCAACTGGCCGCTGTTCATATCGATGAGCGTCGTTCTCGCTTGGATCACACTCATCCCGTTCTATTTCATCGTAATCTTCTTCGGCGCACGACGCATGAAGGCCTCCGTCCCGCCCCCGAATGGACGGATTGCCATGGTGGTCACCAAGGCCCCGTCAGAACCCTTCAGCGTCGTGCGCCGAACCCTGCTTGCCATGCTTGACCAGGTCGAAATGGACTATGATGTCTGGCTGGCCGACGAGGACCCATCCGAAGAGACGCGAAAATTCTGCAGTGAGCGCGGCGTGTTCATTTCCACGCGCAAGGGCGTGGAAGCATATCATAGGTCCGAATGGCCGCGCCGCACGCGCTGCAAGGAGGGCAATCTCGCCTATTTCTACGATCAGTACGGTTATGACCGATATGACTTCGTTGCACAGTTCGATGCGGATCACGTGCCGGAACTCACTTATCTGAGAGAGGTGATGAAGCCCTTTTCCGATCCGGCAGTCGGTTATGTCTCTGCGCCGAGCATATGTGATGCCAATGCGAAAGAAAGTTGGGCAGCGCGCGGCCGGCTTTACGTGGAAGCGAGCCTGCACGGCGCCTTGCAGGTCGGATACAATAATGGATGGGCACCACTATGCATCGGCTCCCACTATGCCGTGCGTACGAAGGCGCTGAAACAGATCGGCGGACTGGGTCCGGAACTTGCCGAAGATCATTCCACCACTTTGATGATGAATGCCGGCGGATGGCGTGGTGTTCACGCCGTCGATGCGATCGCTCACGGCGACGGCCCTGCCACCTTCGCAGACCTTGCGGTCCAGGAATTTCAGTGGTCACGCAGCCTGACGAGCCTGCTGCTGCAATATTCGCCGCATCTGATCGGCAGGCTGCCTTCAAGGCTGAGGTTTCAGTTCGTCTTTTCGCAACTGTGGTATCCGCTGTTTTCCCTCTTCATGGCGGTCATGTTTGCCATGCCGCTCCTTTCGCTGGCGACCGGCCGTGCATTCGCGGAGGTAAGCTATGCGCAGTTTCTGCAGCATTTCATGCCCCTCTCGATCGTGCTCGTCGGGCTGGCATTCTTCTGGCGTTCAACGGGGCTTTATCGTCCATGCGGTGCCAAACTGTTCGGCTGGGAGGGCATGCTGTTCCTTTTGGTCCGCTGGCCATGGTCGCTGGCAGGTACCCTGATGGCGGTTCGTGACACCCTCAGCAGCCGCTTTGTCGACTTCCGCATTACTCCCAAGGGCGAGCAGTCGCGAATGCTACCGACAAGGATCATTCTTCCCTATCTCGCCCTAGCTGCCTGCAGCGCGGCGGTCATGGTCGGCGCACCGGAGGTGAACGAGACGCGTGGTTTCTATATCTTCGCAGCGATCAACACGCTTGCCTATGCGACAGTTGCGACATTGATCGCCTTCAGGCATGGCCGGGAAAACGGCATGCTTACAGTGGCGCGGGCCAAAGGCATCACGATGGCATCCCTTTGTGCTGTCGCTACCGTTCTCGTCGGCGGCGGGCAACTGGCCCAACACGCCGTAGGCTCCGTCGAGGCACTTTCCTATGGCCAAAACATCGTCAGCTTCAGCGAAACACGCTTCACCGTGGCAGGCGCCGGTCATCGCAGCCGGACCAAGATCACGACGTTCCGTTTCCACTGGAACGGCTTTGGTGCGCAACAGGATATCTAGGCCGGTTTCTCACCCGGATGTTTGCGTTGAGAACAAGGAGGAGACAATGAAACAGAAACATCTATGGCTGGCTGGCGTCTTCCTCGTCACCGTCCTGGGGCCTTTGCCTGCCCTGGCCGAGAAGACGTTTACACCGCCGCCGACCGCCCCCGTTCCGGCCTCGGAACTGAAGGCGATATACGGCGACAGGACTTGGCTTTGGAGTGCGGGCGGAGGACGGTTCGATACCGGTGACAATCGTTTCTCCGCCTATACACGTGAAGGCGGCAAGCCGTCGGTGGGCCAGGGACACTGGGTCGTTGATGACAATGGAAAGCTCTGCATTCTGGCAAAATGGTATGCCAGCAACGGCAACGCGCGCGCCGCGACCTGTTTCGGTCATGTCAGGATCGGCGATACCATCTTCCAACGGCGCCATCCCTTCGGTCACTGGTATGTCTTCCGTCATGCGCCGGAGCGTAAGGGCGATGAAGCTGCCAAGCTTGTCAGCGCCGACACGGTCGCGTCGCATATTCGCCAGTGGCACGCATCAACATCTGGAAATTGACGGAAAGGAGGCCCGTTATGAAATCGATCGACAGACGACAATTCGTTGGGGCAGGCATAGCGACCATTGCAGTGGCTGGCGCCTGTCATTTTGCCCTCGCACAGGGGGAAAACCTGTTATCGGCGGCCGCCGGTAGCCGTATCCGGGACAAACGTCCGACAGTGCATACGCCGGGACTGAGGTTCGGCGCCTATGATCCGCACGGAGATTTTGCCGAACAGGCGAATGTAACGACCGAGGCGTTGTTCATGCCCTGGGAGGATGTAGACCTGTCGTCATTACCCGCAGCCGACGCTTATGCCCTGCAACGTAAGCGTAACCTGCTGATCACCGTGGAGCCATGGTCATGGGACGAAAATTTCCGTCTCACTTCCGGCGAACTCCAGACACGTATCCTCAATGGCACATACGATCGGAACATGCGTGAAATCGCACATCTGATCGGGCAGATGGCCAGCCCGGCCATCGTTCGCTGGGCGCAGGAAATGGAAGATCATGAAAGTCGCTTCTCCTGGGCAGGCTGGAGGCCTGACGCCTATATAACCGCCTACCGCAGAATGATGGATATCGTCAGAAAGGAAGCGCCGAAAGCGCAGTTGATGTGGTCGCCCAAGGGCGTTCCCGGCTTGCGGGACTATTATCCCGGCAGCAATTACGTCGATTATGTCGGCCTGTCGGTTTTCGGGCTCGAGGCATTCGACAGGATTGCCCACGGAAATCCGCGCAGCTTCAGCGACAATCTCCTTCAGGGATACGGCCTTGTCGAAGAATTCTCCAAACCCGTCTGGGTGGCCGAACTGGGCTATGAAGGCGGCGACGGCTATCTGACGGCCTGGATGGGCGAGGTCACACGAGATCGCGAAGAATTTCCGCTTCTTGAAGAGGTCGTCTATTTCAATGACCGCGAGGTTCATCCTTGGCCCTATAACCTAGGCAGACCGGATTGGAGGGTCTTACGAACCGGTAGCTTGGGGTAGCGGATAGACACTGCGATGAAAACCGATTGTGCGTGGGTGATCTGGGCATCTCCTCGGCGGAAATCCACTCTGCTGCCAGGAGTAGGTGCTAAAGCGGCACTGTCAAACCCTAAGGCGAATGGGTACATCTCAACGAGCTGTAAGCCGTGCAACAGGTAACTGGGAGATGGATGCCGATGGAGCATGTCAGGCATTCAATGCAATAGACGTGGTAGACATAGGTTGCGGTTTGGAACAGTCCAGCTGCTTTAACCGACAATAATAGCCTATGGACTTTGCATCACTATTCGATGATCGGCATTTACCGCGCTCTGTTTTGCAATGAAGCAACAGGGCTGACTGTTCAGTGGGTGGTCAACTTCCCGATTTCGGCTGAAAGCTGGTCTTGGGTGTACGGCTTTCCAAGGCGCGCAAAATCGAGCCACACGCCCGGCGGCAACTCCGCATAGCCGGAAGCGATCAGGATTGGCAGGCTCGGCAGCACGGCTCTCGCCGCCATTGCGAGCTCACCGCCGTTCATTCCTGGCATAGAAAAATCGGTGATCATCAGGTCGAAGCCGTTGCCATCACCCAGACACTCGAGCGCCTCGCGGCCGGAATGCGCTTCGACGACATCATGTCCCAGATCGGTTAGCATGTCTGCCGAGCTCATGGCGATAAGCGCGTCATCATCGACAAGCAGGATCCGCAAGGGCCTTGCTGCGGCTGCGGCCTCCTCAACCGCCATCTTAGCGACGTCCGGCCGGATTTCGTCGTCATTCGAGACGGGGATCCACAATTCGGCGGTGGTGCCTACACCCACTTTGCTGGTCAGCTTCAGATCACCTTTGAGCTGCAGTGCCAGCCCATGGATCATCGAAAGGCCAAGACCTGTGCCCTTGCCAAGTTCCTTGGTCGAAAAGAACGGTTCGACGGATTTTTTCAAAGTTGCTGCGTCCATGCCCACCCCCTGGTCGGTGACGGACACAACAACATAGCGGCCAGCCGAAAGTGTCCCTTGGGGAGTGACCTGTTCCGCTTGCCTGAGCTCGATGCGCAGGGAGCCGCCGCCCGGCATGGCGTCTCGGGCATTGACGGCAAGATTGAGCAGGGCGAGTTCGACCTGGTTCGCATCCGCGGATACTGATGGCAGATGGTCCGGAACGATAATTTGGATTAGAATGGTGGTGCCCACCGAGCGCTTCAGCAAATCCTCCAGGCCAAACACAAGTCCACGCAGATCTACCGGACCGATCTGGAGATCTTGCCGGCGGGCAAAGGCCAGCAGTCTCTGGGTAAGCGATGCGCCGCGCCTAGCGCCCTGCATGGCTCCGTCGATCAGCCTTTCTGCCTTGGCATCTCCGGCATCATGCTTTCGCAAGAGCTCGAGATTACCAAGCACCGCCATCAGCAGATTGTTGAAATCGTGCGCAACACCGCCGGTCAGCTGGCCAATCGCCTCCATCTTCTGGGCCTGGCGCAATTGCTCCTCTGCGTGCTGGCGCTGCGAGATCTCTGCCATGACGATGGCGTGGGCGTCTTCGAGCTCCTTCGTTCGTTCAAGAACCCTTTCCTCCAGCACTTCGTTCAGACGACGCTGCTGCTCCTCCTGGCGAATGCGGTCTGTAATATCTGCCGATACGCCGACCAGTTTGATGGCTTGGCCGGCACGGTCCCGATAGAGCTGCGCACGAATCTCTGCCCAGTGTTGCGAGCCATCCGGCCAGATCGTGCGGTAATCGATCGAATAGTCTCGGCCTGTTGTGATCGTCAGATCAACCGACGCTCTCATTCGCTCGATGTCGTGGGGATGGATACTGGCAATCAGGTCCTCGTAAGTGAAATGCTCCTCTGAGCCACGACCAAAAACGCTCCGACATGTCGGCGACGTCGTCAGTACCATCGTGGCGAGGTCAAGCTCCCAGGCACCAAGGTGGCCAGCTTCCAGCGCAGTCTGCAGGCGCCGTTCACCTTCGTCGAGCGCCTCGATCCTGAGGCGCGCCTCGAATTGGCGACGTCGTCCCCGCAATGCTGATCGGGCGACACTGACGAATGTTGTGGCGTGAAACGGCCGCTCGATGAAGCTGACATTGCCGAGCACTTCCGACAGGCGAGATGCAGCCGGATTGCGCTCCGGCCCCCCGCCGCGATTTGTCAGGATAATGAAAGGAAGATCGGACCAGCTTGGCTGCCCCTCGATCCAAGCCGAAAGCGCGCGCAAGTCGCTTGATCGCACTGCCTCTTCCGTGACGACGGCAAAAGACACGTCGTCACCAAGCGCCTCGACAAACCCGACAAGGTCTGGGATGACGCGACTTTCGATACCTGCTGCTGCAAGGAGGGAGGCAGCGATCTGAGCATCGCGGCCGCGCGGGGCATGGATCAGGCCAATGGCGTTGCGATTAGGAATTGTTGCGGTCCTCGTCAGAAAGCGCCATCAGAGGGCCGCGTTCACCGACAAAGGTCGGCACGCCGCGTAGCACGCCCTGAAAGCCGGAAAGCGCTTCGCCGACGGTAAGGCCAGCATTGCTGATCTTGAATTCGCGTATCGTGTCCTCATGTCTGCCAGTACGTTTTTTGATCACCGAAATAGCACGCCTGACCTTACCCATGGCTTCGAAATAGCGGAGCAAGATGACCGTGTCTGCAAGGTAGGTCACATCAACCGGCGACTTCATGTCCCCGACAAGACCATGTTGTGCCACGGTGAGGAATGTGTTGGCGCCCTGTCGATTAAGATACTGCAACAGCTCGTGCATGTGCAGGATCAGAGCATTTTCGCCGGGCATGGATGCCTGATATCCGTTGATACTGTCGATGACGACGGTCTTGGCATCGAAACCCGCGACCCGATCACGGACGCGCTGTGCGAATTCGCCGGGCGAAAGCTCTGCGGCATCGAGCTGCTCGATGTGGAGGAGACCTTCGTCTCGCATCTGTTCGAGATCGAGGCCCATGGCCTTGGTCCGCGCGAACAGCAAGCCAAGCTCCTCGTCGAAAAGAAACACCGCTGCTTTTTCTCCGCGTCTGATGGCGGACTCTACAAACTGCAGAGAAAAGAAGCTCTTGCCCGTGCCGGCCGGGCCTATCAGCAGCGTGCTGGAACCTCGCTCGATGCCACCGCCAAGCAGGTCGTCAAATTCGGCAATACCACTCTTCAATGTTGTGCGCTCGAAGTCGATCCTGTGCTCGACGGCCCTCAAGCGAGGGAAGACGGCTACGCCGCCTGTCCTGATAATGAAGTCATGATAGCCACCGCGAAAGGCTTGGCCACGATATTTGATGACCCTCAGCCGCCGGCGTTCCGCCCCATAGTCCGGAGCAAGCTGCTCCAGATGAACAACACCATGAACGACGCTGTGGACCGTCTTGTCGAACTGATCGGATGTCATATCGTCGAGCAACAGAACCGTTGCTTCTGAGCGCGAGAAGTAATGTTTGAGCGCCAAAATCTGTCGGCGATAGCGAAGCGAGCTTTGTGCAAGGAGGCGGATTTCGGACAGGCTGTCGATAACGACACGATGCGGCTTTACGCGCTCAAATGCCTCGAAGATCAGCTTAGTTGTTTCGCCAAGTTCCAGATCAGACGAATAGAGCAAGCTCTGCTGCTGATCCTCGTCGAGGAGGCTTTCGGGTGGAACCAGCTCAAAAATTTCGATCGTGTCGCCAAAGTCGATGCCATGTGAGAGTGCACTATCCCTAAGCTCGTCTTCCGTCTCGGACAGACTGATATAGAGACACCGCTCCTTGAGTGAGGCGCCCTCAAGGAGAAACTGCAACGCAATAGTCGTCTTTCCAGCACCAGGAGATCCTTCAAGCAGGAATACATGACGACGGGTCAGGCCTCCGGCAAGAATATCATCCAGACCTTCAACGCCTGTCCGTGCTTTTTCCGTCTTAAGGTCTGTCATGTGCTCTCCTTGAGACCATGTGAATTAGTGTGCTACTCCAACCAAACAAGGCAGTGCCCCATAAACCTTTACCTCTCGGGGCGCTCGAGTTGACGTGCGCTCGCAACACATAAACGAGCGATAATCAGTGTTTGTTTCATTGGCTGGCCAACTGTGACGTTGCGCCCAAGTAAGGCGATCTGCAGATCAAGCCGATGAGCATTCACTATCAACAACCCGCTGTCTCATATCGACGGTGGACGCAGCGACGCGATCAAGCCCGCCAGCTTTTGCAATGTATAGCGCTTGGTCGGCGGACTGTGAAAAGGGCCGACTGAGAAAGCTCACCTTGCACTGTCATCACACCGATGTTGATGGTGACACGCCCCTTTGGCTCGCCAAGCCGATGGCACTGGGAAGGTGCGGGCGTGACAAGGCGAAAGCTCAAACCTTCAAAGCATCGACAATCACCTTGAATGCCGGCGAGTTCTGCCGGCGGCTCGGATAATAGAGATAGTAGCCCGGAAACATCGGGGACCAATCATCCAGGATTTGGACAAGCCGCCCGGAAGCGATCTCGTCCACGACGAGGCTTTCCGGCACGTATGCGATGCCATAGCCGCTGACCGCAGCGTCTATCATCGCATAGGACGTGTTGAAAATCAGCTGTCCGTCGACTCGAACACGGACTTCCCGGCCATCCTTTCCAAACTCCCAGGCATAGAGCCCGCCAGCGCTAGCCTGCCGGTGGTTGATACAGTCGTGGCCAACCAGATCCTGGGGTGTTCTGGGAGCAGCATGCGCCGCCAGATATTCTGGAGAGGCGACTGCGATCAGGCGCCAGTCGGGACCAATTCGAACGGCGATCATGTCCTTGTCGACGCTCTCGCCAAGACGAACACCCGCGTCGAACTTCTCTTCGACAATGTTTCGGAACCCGTTGTCCATATTGAGCTCGACCCTGACGTCGGGATAATGGCGCAGAACGGGCCGAAGTTTCGGCCATACCACGCTTTCCTGCGCATAGTCCGACAGGGTGATCCGAACGGTCCCGGACGGCTTGTCCCGGATCTCCATCAGTTCGTCGATTTCGGTTTCGAGCTCTTCGATTCTCGGCGCCAGCGAACGTATCAACCGTTCGCCGGCTTCTGTCGGGGAAACGTTACGTGTCGTGCGGGTTAAAAGTCGCAACCCCATGCGAGCCTCAAGCCGCTTGATCGTGTGGCTGATCGTCGATTGAGACGTTCCGAGCTTGGCCGCGGCTTTCGTGAAGCTGCGCTCCTCGGCAACCGCCAGAAACCAAAGCATGTCATTCAGGTCTTCGCGCTTCATCCGCAGCCCTCAAGCTTAGTCATTCATGTCATGAATCGATAAGTCCAAGAGGATTGCAATGGCTAATCATGACAGTCGCGTCAGACTATATTTTGGCCATGACCTATCAAGCTCAGCAAAGAACAGACGACATCGGCCCATTCGGGCCAGACGCGATACTCGAAAATGCGCCAGACACCAAAGTAACGGTTGCTGCCTGGGGCGCTGTCTTCTCGCTGGCGCTTTGCGTCGCCGTCCTGATCGCATCGGAATTCATGCCTGTCGCCCTTCTGTCGCCGATCGCCACAGATCTCGATGTGACCGAAGGACATGCGGGCCAGGCGATCTCGATTTCCGGCGTCTTCGCGGTGGTGACAAGTCTCTTCGTTGCAGGACTGACGCAGCGGATCGACCGGCGTGTGGTGGTGACGTCGTTTTCGCTGTTCCTGATCGTCTCCGGAACTATCGTAACCTTCGCCCCGAACTATCTGGTGCTGATGATAGGCCGCGCTCTGCTCGGCGTGGCGATCGGCGGCTTCTGGTCGATGTCGGCGGCGGTCGTCATGCGGCTGGTACCCGAACAATCTGTTCCCAAGGGACTGGCGATGCTCAATGCAGGCAATGCCATTGCGGCGACGATATCTGCGCCGCTCGGCAGTTTTCTCGGGAACTATATCGGTTGGCGTGGAGCATTCTTCGCGGTCGTGCCGCTGGCGCTGCTGTCTCTCGTCTGGCAGTGGGTCAGCCTTCCCTCGTTACCGCCGAAACGCAGCGAAGGCCCGAGCAACGTCTTCAGGCTGCTCACCCATTCTCAGGTCGCTATTGGCATGGCGTCCATCATGCTGCTCTTCATGGGCCAGTTCGCACTGTTCACCTACCTGCGCCCCTTTCTGGAAACCGTGACGAACGTGTCCATCTCCACACTCTCGCTTTTGCTCCTGTTGATGGGGCTCGCGGGTGTCGCTGGGACATATTGGGTGAGCCACCTTCTCCAGAAGCGGCTGTTCAGTATCCTCGGTGCGATCCCTCTCATCATGGCCGTGATTGCACTCGGATTGATCGCTTTCGGCTCATCGGTCACGGCCACAGCTCTCCTGCTGTTAGCTTGGGGATTGTTCGCCACAGCTGCGCCTGTCGGCTGGGGCACCTGGCTGACCCGGACGATGCCCGACGATGCTGAGGCGGGCGGCGGCCTGCAGGTGGCGACAATCCAGTTGGCTATTACACTGGGTGCTTCATTCGGAGGGATACTGTTCGACAGCGCCGGCTGGGGGACGACATTCCTGCTCGCCGCTTTGCTCCTTGCCGCTTCATCGACCCTCGCATTCGCAGCCGGGCAGATGGCACGAAGGATCTCGCCATGATCGACCGCCGTTCCGCGATCGTAGCGATGGGCGCCATGGCTTCAGCTCCGGCGTGGTCACACGCACAGTCGAATAAAATGGGACGCGCCATGAAGTTCAAGATGACATTCAGCGATCACCAGATGGCAGCAACCCTCGACGAAAGCCCGGCGTCGCGGGAGCTTTTCGGATTGCTGCCGCTCGATCTCAAGATCGAGGACTACTCGACCAACGAAAAGATCGCCTATCTGCCGCGCAAGCTGACCAAATATCAGGATGTCCCGTTTGGCGACGGGCGTCCAGGCGACATCGCCTATTACGCGCCTTGGGGCAATCTCGTCTTCTACCACGCCGACTACCGGTATTCGAGAGGGCTGATCCGTCTCGGCCGCTTCGATCTCGGTTTCGAGACGCTTCTTACCCGAGGGGAGTTCCCACTTCGGATCATTCCGATCTGAACGCTCCCGCCGATGCCACCGTGGCCCAGTTTCAAACTCAACATATGAAGGAGACAGCAAATGACTAACAAGCGAGCACTCGATGACGCGCAGCCCCTGAACTCCAGTATCGACAGACGCAATCTCCTGAAGATGTCGAGCGCCGCTGCGGCCGCTCTCGGCATGATGTCCATTTTCGACACCAGTTTTGCAGAGGCACAAGACATGTCCAACGGCGCCGCCAATTTCTACACCAGCGACAGGGTGACCCTTCAGAAGGTCACCTTCAAAACCCAGTACCAGACCCATGTCGCCGGCAACCTCTATCTCCCCAAGGATCTCAACCAGGCGGCAAAGAACCCGGCCATCATCGTCGGCCACCCGATGGGTGCTGTCAAAGAGCAGAGCGCCAACCTCTATGCGACCAAGATGGCCGAGCAGGGTTTTGTCGCCATGTCGATCGATCTGCCTTTCTGGGGCGAGAGCGAAGGACAATCTCGCAATCTTGTGTCCCCTGAAGTCTATGCCGAGGCATTCAGTGCCGGCATAGATTTCCTCGGTTCGCATGTCTTCGTGGATCGCCAAAGGATCGGCGCGATCGGAGTATGCGGCAGTGGTAGCTTTGTCATCAGCGCCGCCAAGATTGATCCGCGCATCAAGGCAATTGCCACCGTCAGCATGTACGATATGGGAGCTGCCTTCCGTGATGCCCTGAACAAGTCGCAGACGGTCGAGCAGCGCAAGCAGTTCATCGCAGCAGCGGCCGAGCAGCGCTGGGCCGAAGCCGACGGTGGAGCAATCGAGTATGTCGGCGGAACGACGCTCGCGCTTACGGCAGACGCAGATCCGGTGCAGCGCGAATTCTACGATTTCTATCGCACGCCGCGGGGCGAGTTTACCCCCACCGGCGCCACGCCCCAGACGACAACGAAGCCGACGATGAGCAGTATCGTCAAATTCGCGAACTTCTATCCGTTCAACGACATCGAGACGATCTCCCCTCGCCCGATGCTGTTCATCTCCGGCGACCAGGCCCATTCGAAGGAATTTAGCGAAGACGCTCACAAGCGCGCGTCGGAGCCGAAGGAACTGGTATGGGTCAAGGGAGCGGGCCATGTCGATCTCTACGACCGCGTCGATCTGATCCCGTTCGACAAGCTCAACAGCTTCTTCGACCAGCACCTCACCGCCTGAGGTCATCTCATAATGCGCCGGTCGGCCATTCCCGTAGCCCAGGACGGGATCGGCCGGCGCATGCGGCTGCATCAATCGTCGGTAAGCGTCCCTCTTGCCGGTTGCAATGCCAGCCTTTCTCGTTCTCGGCCTTGCCGATTGGTAGCTCGACAATTCCGCCCACGAACTGTTTGGGACGGCAATGTTCTCCTGCTCGGCTGGCATCGGGTGATAAACAGGGTCTGGTTCGGACACCTGTTCTGAGGCCGGTACGACTTGAAGCGCACCATCATCGTAACGCTCCAGACAGCGGCGACGACTAGAAAAAAGCCTCGTGAGCCGGAAGCCTTTTATTTCGCTTGACTGTCGTCGGCTTGCTCAAGAGTGCCCTGCGAAACTTTTTTCGGCAACAATCCCGCCTGGCATTGCCAAAGAAGCATCGTGATAACGAAATCACATTACAAGCCGCGCCCTTCCGAAGTGAAGCCGCCGAAAAGGCGCGTGGTTATCCAGTAACCGGCACCACTCGCAATTGCAGACAGGAACGTACCCCAGCAAAGATCAGCGAGCGTCAATGCTGTCGACCAGCGGATCAATGTTGCCTGATTGGTCAGGTCATAGGTTGCATAGGCAGTAAAGCCCAGGACGGCACCAGAGAGGACCGCGGCAGAAAGCTCTCCTTGCCTGAATGCGGGCCGAACTGCCAGAAACACCAGTCCAGCCGGATAGATCAGATAAAACACTATCGCCGGGATAAGCCGGAATTCCGGCGCCAGCATGTCGCCAATCACCGGGCGGTAGAGGCGATCGGCCATGATGCTCAACCACACGGCATCAATCAAAACCATCGCTATCAACGTTACCAGGTAGGCGACAAGATACCTTTTCATAGGCATTTCCTCTTGAGGTGCACTCAATCGATCCGGGTCCAGTTAATGCCCTTGCACAACAGGCCGGCAACGATACAGCCCTTCGTCGTCATCCTGTCTCCCTTGACCGTCACTGTTAGCCGGTAAGTCAGGTCCCGCTGCGGATCGAACGCGCTGCCGGAATAGATGCCGTCACCATCAGGCTTGATGCTCATGACCAGCTTGTCGCCTTCCTTCTCTTTCGGCGTGCCCGGCTTTATCCAGGTATTGACCGCGCAGATGTCGGATCCGCATGGCGCGATCGTCACCTTTGCGTTTCCATCGCCACGGGCCCATTGGCCGTCTATATCGGCGGCATGGGCGGCCGCTCCCCATGTGAGGCAAGCACCGATCATCACTACGCTCATCTTTTTCACGACAGACCTCCTTCTCCCGGCATCGATGCATGCTCGATCGTGTAGAGCCCGACATTGATCGTCCCTTCCTCGAACCCTGCCTCGCAGTAACAAAGGTAGTAGAGCCACAGACGCCGAAATCGCTCGTCGAAACCCTGTGCGGCGATCTGTGGCCAGTGCTCCTCGAAACGAATTCGCCATTCCGCCAGCGTCCGGGCATAGGAAGCCCCGAAATGCTCGATCTCGCAGACAGCCAGACCCGATCGAGCGACAGACGCCGACAAGGCACTGTCCGATGGCAGGAAACCGCCGGGGAACACGTATTGCTGGATAAAATCGGTGCTTCCCCGATATGTCCTGAACCGCTCTTCTTCTATCGTGATTATCTGCAGAACGGCACGACCGCGGGGCTTCAGGCAACGTTTCAAACTATCGAAATAGCTCGGCCAATAGGCCTCGCCAACGGCCTCGAACATTTCGATGGAAACGATACGGTCAAACTGCCCGTCGGTGTCGCGATAATCCTGGAGAAGGAGCGTGACGTCGCTTGATAAGCCGGATTGCCCGACAACACCGTTCGCCCATGAAAGCTGAGAGGGCGACAAGGTGATCCCGGTTACCTTCGAGCGGTTCACCTTTGCCAGATGAGTGGCAAGTGCGCCCCAGCCGCAGCCGATCTCGAGAACGCTCTCTCCGCCCGCAAGCGTGAGTTTCTCGACGATACGGTCCAGTTTTCTGCTCTGCGCCTCCTCCAGAGTTCGCGTCGTCTCTTCGAAGATCGCTGAAGAATAGAGCATGGAGGGATCAAGCCACAGCGCATAGAAGTCATTGCCGAGGTCATAATGCGCTTCGATATTCTTGCGACTGCCACGCTTCGTGTTGGCGCGAAACAGATGCTTCATGCGGTTGACGGCACGCATCAGCAAGCCGCCTTCGATGGCCGGCGTCAGTGCCTTTCCATTCCTGGCCGCAAAACGGATGACCGCCGTCAGATCGGGCGTTGTCCAGTCACCTTCGATGAAGCCTTCCGCAAATCCGATATCGCCTGCCGCAATCACCCGACGCAACATCCGCCAATTTCGGATCAGTATGATCGCCTCGGGACCGGGCTGAACACCTTGCTTGTTGATGACCTGACCGGATGGAAGCACGATCTTGATATGGCCGTAGCTCACACCCGCCAAGAACCTCTCAAGCATGGTGCCCGCCCAGCCGAATTCTGCGGGCGCCTGCGAAAGATCAAGTTGCGTCCCGGTGACCTCGTCTGACCAACTCATGCAGTTCTCCCTCCATCAGTTGCGAGGATTGCTTCGATGCATCTGCAAGAGGTTACGAGCGCTTCCGGCTTTTAGTTTCCCGGAGGAGAAGATTTTTTCGATTTTTTCTGATTGGCATGAAACTGGATGGGCTTTTTCTCCGTAGATCTCAGTGAAGGCATTGAGACCTTGCCTTGGGAGGAGCCCATGGACATGCTTCTGCTGATCGTCATCGCATTCTGGCTGTCATTGGCCATGGCTGGCGCATGGGCTATCCAGCGCGCGACCGGCCTGAGCGGATGGATCGATACGATCTGGTCATTTGCTGTTGGCGTCGGTGGGATCATCGCAGCACTCTTCGCCCACGGAGATCTCGACCGGCGCATCGCAATTCTGGTGATCGTATCCGCCTGGGCACTCAGGTTGGGTAGCCATATCGGGTCCCGAACCAGAGGGGCAGGCGAGGATCCCCGTTATGCGAAATTCATCGAAGAATGGGGTGAAAGCGCCTCATGGCGGCTTTTCTTCTTTCTGCAGATTCAGGCACTCGCCGCCTTCATCCTTGTTCTGGCGGTCTGCATGGCAGCTACGAATGAAGCGCCCTTCCCTCGCATTCTCGACCTTGTCGGCATCATCATTGCCGTCTTAGCGCTCGCAGGCGAAGCAATCTCGGATCTGCAACTAAGCCGCTTTCGAAAGACGCTGAAGGCAAAGACCGAGATCTGCGAGACGGGCCTCTGGCGGTATTCGCGCCACCCGAACTACTTCTTCGAGTGGATGTTCTGGTGTTGCTGGTTTTTGTTCGCCGCCTCGCCATCCATTGTGAGCTGGCTGTCCTTGTTGGCGCCGCTCCTCATGTACTGGCTGCTTGTGCATGTCTCCGGCATTCCGCCACTTGAAGATCATATGCTGCGTTCGCGCGGCCAGAAATTTCGCGCCCTGCAGCGACGTGTGAATGCTTTTTTCCCCGGCCCCAGAAGGCAGGATATCCACCCAGAAGGAGAGTTGAAATGACCATGCTGGCCTTCGCTATCAACACCGCCGAACGCGCGCCTCTGACCGATGGCATGACGCTCGCGGGTATCGACTTCCTTTGTGGTCGCACCAAGCGTCGTCTCGCCGCCACGGCTGCCAGCCAGGAAAAACTGTTTGTCGATGCCATGAACCAATACCCGGTGGCGATCCATGCGGACGAGGCCAATCGCCAGCATTACGAAGTGCCCGCGGCTTTCTTTTCGCGGGTTCTCGGCCCAAGCCGAAAATACTCCTGCTGCCTTTATCCGACCGAATATACGACACTGAAGGAAGCGGAGGTTCATGCCCTCGCCGAAACGGTGAGGCATGCCGCGATCGAGGATGGCATGACGATCCTGGAACTCGGCTGCGGCTGGGGCTCGCTTTCGCTTTATCTGGCAGCGCAGTTTCCGAACTCGCGTATCGTCTCCGTTTCCAACTCCTCCTCGCAACGCGCCTTCATCCTGGCGACGGCCAATCAGCGCGGACTTTCCAACCTGTCGGTGATAACCGCCGATATGAACGAATTTTCGATCGAACAGCGTTTTGATCGTGTCGTCTCGATCGAAATGTTCGAACACATGTCCAACTGGCGGAAGCTCTTTGAGCGTGCCCGCGACTGGGTGAAGCCGGAAGGTCGGCTTTTCCTGCATGTCTTCACTCACAAGGACCGCTCCTACCGCTTCGACCACGACGATCCGGCAGACTGGATCGCCCATCATTTCTTCACCGGCGGTATCATGCCGGCGTATGACCTGCCTCATCGTTTCGAGGATCTGTTCGCGGTCGAAGAGGAATGGCGGTGGTCCGGAACTCATTATCGTCGCACGGCGCTCGACTGGCTCGCCAATTTCGACCGGGAGTCCGATCAGATCGAACCTATTTTCGCAGAGGTTTACGGCAAGGACGCACCGCTCTGGATACGCCGCTGGCGGCTGTTCTTCCTCGCGACCGCCGGCCTGTTCGGTCACGATGACGGCGATATCTGGGGTGTAGGCCATTATCTGCTGAAACCGCCAAGGCCATGAGCGCGCAACGAGTTCCTCTCGATCCTCTTACCCAGGCGACGGTTACGATCGCTTGGGTCATATGTCTCAACAAGCCATTTTATCCGGTCTATGTCTGGTATCTCGTCGGCGATGGCGTCGTTGCGTCACTTGGTTCGCTGCTTGCGGCTCCGCTCTTTTTGGCAATTCCGTTCATCGCCCGTCGTTGGCCCATCATTGCGCGGATTTCGCTTCCCATCGTGGGGGCATTCGACACCTTGTTCGAGACAAAGTTATTTGGCGAAAGCTCCGGGACGGAATTGTTCTTCGGAGCCTGTATCATGCTCGCGGCAGTCTCTTTCCGAACGAAAGAAAAATGGATTCAACGCAGTGTGACAGCTGTCGTTTTCGCCATCTTCCTTTTGTCGCGCCATATCGGTGGACCGCCATTCCACGGCTGGAGTGATACTGATCTTGCCGTGCTTCTCGATCTCAACATTTTCGCGGCCGCATGCCTGATGGCGCTGATCGCTATACGATACGCAGGTTTGTCGACGGGTGCGGAACCTGCGAACCGGGAGAAATGCTAGGTAAACATACTGGAGGATGACATGCAGGACTTTTGGAAATGCCTCGTCGGCGTCTTCTGGCTCGCCGGAACACTCGCGCCGCACACCGCTACGGCAGCCGAGCCTGAAGTGGTCAAGGTTGGTGCTGACCATTATCGCGGGACATGGCTTGAGATCGGTCGCCGGCCGATGTGGCTGACCGATGGTTGCGTCGCCGGCTATTCCTCATATCACCGCGGCAAATCACCAGATCAGGTAATTGTCGAAGACGGATGTCGCGTCGATAATCCGCAGGGTCGATTGAAGACTGTCCGTGGAACAGGGCGCATACTCGATTTTGACAGCGACAAGGCCAAGATGCGTGTCCGCTATCCGTTGCTGATCACCTTCAACTATTGGGTCCTCTATAAATCACCGGACAAGAACTGGTTTATCAGCACTGATCCCGACATGACCAATCTATGGATTTATGCGCGCACAGTTCCATCAAAAGCCAAGCTCAATACAATGGTCCGTAAAGCAAGTCAGCTTGGTTATGATGTTCGCAGGCTGGAGTTTCCCGAGCAATAGCGGATACTACATTATGCGCCTGCTGGAACTGGCGTAAGCCAGTTCTCAGTCTCATATCCTGCCAATCGAGCCGCGCACTCAGGTCTTGATGGGATATGATACGCCGGACCGCGCTAGCGCAGGTCGATTAGCTTGCCTGCAGATCTTCTGGCCATTCCTGCGCGCTTGGAAGCACTCGAAGAATTCGAACTATTGTCTCGGTAATAGGCGGCTAGGCGGACATGTCATCACGGGTAGGAACAGCGCCTGGCACAAGCGAACTGTGCCTGCAGATCCATCAATAACCGCCGGTCAGGAAAACGGCCTCGCCAGTCATGAAACTGCAGGCCTGCGATGAAAGGAAGATTGCCGCGCCGACCATTTCTTCAGACCGACCAGCGCGTCCCATCCAGTTCAGCGTGCGGGCATATTCAGCCCATCCTTCCGGGTCCTCGTCGCGTCGATGGGCATTTCTGTCGGTATCGATCAGGCCGGGAGCAAGCGTGTTGAGCAAAACATTGTCCATCGCATAGTCCCGCGCCTGGCTCTGGATGAGGTTGTGTTGTGCAGCTTTCGTTGCCGCATACGCGGTGACGACACCTTTTGGACGAAGCTGGTTGATCGAACCGATGGAGACCACCCTGCCCCATTTGCGCGCAGCCATAAGCGGAAGTGCAGTCTGCAACATGTCCACGGTCGAACCGAAGTTCACCGCCACCTGAAAGGCGAAATCCTCTGGCTTCAGATCCGGCAAAGTTGCATTGATCTGAGCACTGGCGTTGATGACCAGGATATCGACGGGAGCGATGGCTTCGGCCTGCTCGATCAGATCGCGGCCGGCACCGGGTGCCGACAGGTCGCTCGCCAGTTCTTGTGCCATGCCACCGTTTTCGACAATGCGTTGGTGCACGACAGCCGCTCCGCCGGCTTTGGTGCCATGCAGGATGACATGCGCTCCTGCCCCCGCCAGCCCTTCCGCGATGGCCGCGCCAATGCCGCGGCTGGAACCGGTGACGAGCGCCGTGCGCCCCTTCAAACCAAAGAGGGTTTCAAGATTCATTATTTCCCCCAAACAATGAAATGTGCGCACCGGCAACACCGGGACGGCAGGAAAACAAGCCGCCGGATAGTGGCGCATCAGCCAGTGTCGAGGCCGGCAGGCGTGTGCGCGCGCTGGTGATGAACAGCGTGGAAAGGTCCGGTCCGCCAAATGCGATGCTCGACGGCCGCGGCACGGGCATGTCGATTACCTGATCCAGCTTGCCATTGGGCATGTAACGTCGCACACACCAGCCATCCCAGATTGCGCACCAGACGCCGCCTTCCGCATCAACGGCAAGACCATCGGGCCGACCATCGGCGACCGGAATGCGGGCAAATTCCCGACGCGCTGAGAGCGTGCCGGTCGCGGGATTGAAATCGTAGGCGTGGATCAGACCCGGCACCGTATCGACGAAATAGAAAGTTCGGCCATCCGGGCTCCAGCCAAGGCCATTGGAAACGATGATGCCACCTTCCTTGCGTTCAAACGCACCAGTTTCATCGATGCGATAGAGCGCACCGGTCTGCTTGGAGGCATCGATACGCATCGAACCGACCCAAATCGCTCCATCCGGCCCACATTTTGCGTCGTTCAGCCGATTGCCTGCAAGGTCGGCCTCCGGACTGACAAAAGGCGCAAGGCGGCCCGAGGCAAAATCAAGCCATTCCAGTCCGTCCTGAGATGCAACCAAGAGGCGTCCCTTGGAGACCGGAATGACAGCGCTGACAAGCTTGCCCGTTTCACAGGTGTCGTTGCGACCCGTTGCAGGATCAAAACGGTGAACGGCGGGGTGAAGGATATCAACCCAGTAGAGCGCATTCTCGGCCTCATGCCAGACCGGACTTTCGCCCAGCTGAGCTCCCCAAGGCAGAATGCAGCTCAGCTCGGCCGTAGGCTTCCCGGTCGTGGAGCGTGGCCGGGGCCGCGAGCTGATGGCAACGGCGCCTGCAGCACCGGTTATGCGACGGGCGGCCGCGATCAGTTCGCGCCCCACCGGGTGAATATTGGATGCCTCAAGACGCGATGAAGGGCCGAGCGCCACCAGCACACCGATCGGCGTGTTGTCGCGTCCCATCACGGGGGCAGCGACTGAATTCACACTCAGCAGATGCTCCTCATAGGAAATCGAATAACCGCGTGCCCTCGTCAGAGTCAGATCAGCCTGCAAACTTTCAAGAGTGGTGATCGTCTGCGGCGTCTGGCGGTCCAGCGTCAGGCGTTCCGTAAGCGACCGTCCCACCGCGGGGTCCTGGAATGCGAGAAGGGCCTTGCCGGGAGCGGTACAATGCAACGGCACGCGGCGGCCAACTTCAACACGCACTGACAGTCCGTTGGGCGAGCGTTCGGCCAGATATTGCGCCATAACGCCATCCAGCCGGCACAATGCGACTGTCTCGCCGAGTTCGACCGCCAGCCGTTCGAGCTCCGGTGTAGCAGCGGAGACCAGATCAAAACTCTCCCAGACCTTGTGGGACATTTCGAGAAACCGCTGGCCAAGGACATAGGTGCCGCGGGCTTCGTCCTGGCGCACCAGCCCATAGGCGATCAAAGTGCGCAGGATACGGGCAAATGTGGGTTTTGGCAGGCCGGACGCGCGCAGGAGTTCGGCAAAACGCAAAGGCTCGGGCGCATCGGCAACCATGTCCAGAAGGGTCAGGCCTTTCGCCAGTGCTGCTGTGCCACCCGGTGTCTCAGGTTTCATTGCCTCTTCTCCCCGGCGAGGCGTCGCTGCCTTGCTACGGCGGCCTCTTCCAGCATCCGGTCGATCGTCCATTCCGCCTCAAACCCCAACGTGTTTCTGATACGCTCGTTCGAGGTGTGGTAATAAACGCCCTCACCGGGAAAATCGACTGGCACGATGGGCAGACCGGTCAACGTCGCGATACGCGGCAGAAGTTCGGCGAAATCCGCCGGTTCATTTCCACCCAGATTGAATGTGCCGCCGGCCGCATCGGGATGATCAAGCGCAAGAAGAATGCCGGTCACCATGTCACGGGTGTCGGTTAGGTGCATGCGAAACGGCCGGCCATTTTCGTTGCGCGCCAGCACATGGGCCGGCACTCCGATATCCTTCGCCTTCAGAAGATCGGCGACAGCCGTGTTCCCGAAACTCTCTTGCTGGCGGATGCGTGGGCGCAGGAAGAAACGTGGACCGGAGAAAAAACTGTCTTCATCCAGCAATTCGCAGGCATCCTGCGTATGCGAAAAACGCAGGATCACCGTTTCCATCGAGCCGGCCCGCTGGTGAAAGCGCACCATTTCTTCGCCGAGCAGCTTGCTCAGTCCATAGGGTGAATTCGGTTTGAGCGAATGGTCTTCGGTTACTGGCAGGAATTCAGGCCGGTTTTCAGGATATACCTCACCGGAAGAGACAAACACGAAACGACGCACGCCAGCAGACGAGGCCGCATCCAGCAGACGGCGCGTACCTTCGACATTCACAGCAAACATGAGATCACGGTCCGCAGGAGCCCAGGACATGAAGGCGCCGAGATGCAGGATATCGGTGACACCGTGAGTAGCCTCCGCCAGTCTGTCTGCATCCTCAAGCGAGCCAATAATTTCGTCTCCCCCTGTTCCCGATGGACGCAAATCAAACCCCCGCACCATCCGGCCCTTGGCGCGCAAGGCAGCAACAACGGCGCGGCCGACACGCCCGGACGATCCGGTAACAAGGATCATAGCCGTTCACCCGTCTTTGCATCGAAAAGGTAGAGTTGAGCGGGATCAAAGCCAAGCCTGATCTCCTCGTCCCTCGGCAGGCTGCCCGTATGCGAAACGCGGGCGATCAACCCCTTGGACTTGCCTTCTTCACCATCAGCGATCCGGGCGCCCTCGGCATCGAAATAGACGTATTTTTCAGACCCCAAGCTTTCGACCAGCGTCGGCCTTACACCAAAGGTGACGGGGGCATCGCCCAGAACGAGGTGTTCCGGTCTGAGCCCCACCACGACCGGCCCCTGACCGCTGGTGGCTCGCGGAAGTGAAATCTGCTGGCCAAAAGCGGTAAGCTTGCCGTCGCGCAGTTCCGAATTCAGAAAATTCATGCCCGGCGAGCCTATGAAGCCGGCAACAAACAGATTGGCAGGATTATTGAACAACTCGTCAGGTGCGGCAATCTGCTGGATTATCCCTCCCTGCATGATGACAACGCGATCAGCCATTGTCATCGCTTCGACCTGATCATGGGTCACGTAGACGGTGGTGACGCCGATACGCTTATGCAGAGCGCCGATTTCAGCGCGCATATGGACACGCAGTTTAGCGTCGAGATTAGACAGCGGCTCATCCATCAAAAATGCCTGCGGTTGGCGTACGATGGCACGCCCCAGTGCCACACGCTGGCGTTGACCACCTGACAAGTCCTTGGGTTTACGGTCGAGATAGGGAGTTACTTCCAGGATACGCGCCGCATCATCGACACGCCGGTCGATCTCGGTTTTGTCGGTACCCCGCATTTTAAGGCCAAAGCCAATATTCTGGCGCACCGTCAGATGGGGATAAAGCGCGTAGTTCTGAAACACCATGGCGATATCGCGATCGCCGGGCGCCAGATCGGTCACTTCGCGGTCGCCGATGAAGATCTGGCCTTCGGTGGCAGGCTCCAGACCTGCCAGGATCTTCAGCATGGTAGACTTACCGCAGCCGGAGGGGCCGACCAGTACAACAAACTCTCCATTTTCGATTTCCAGCGAAAAGGGTCTGAGCACATTCAGCGCGCCATAAGACTTGCTGACATTGCGAATTGAAATATTGGCCATGCTTATTTCTCCGCGCCAGCGGTAAGGCCGCCGACCAAATAACGTTCAAGGAACAGGTAGATTGCGATGATCGGCAAAGCGATGAACACCGATGCGGCGGCGATGTCGTTCCAGTAGGTGACATACTCGCCCTGCATCGTGGTGATGCCGAGATTGGCCGTCCAGTTGTCGGGCGAATTGACCAAGAATGTCCGCGCATAGGCGTAATCGGCCCAGCTGAGCACGAAGGCATAAAGTGCTGTGGCAGCCAGACCCGGGGTTGCGATCGGCAGGACGACACGCACCATGGCACCAATCGGCGAGCATCCATCGACCATGGCCGCCTGTTCAAGCTCTTTCGGGATCGTGTCGAAATACCCTTTCAGCATCCATGTCGCGAAGGGAATGATCATGGTTGAATGTGCGAGCACCAGCGTCCAGAGGCTTCCGATCAGGCCGAAGCTTGAAAAGATCGAGAACAGGGGGATGACCAGCAGCGTGGCGGGCAGCATCTTTGCGGTGAGGACGAAAAGCCCCATCGTTGCACCACCGCGCATCGAATAACGCGACAACGCATAACCGGCACTGACCGAAACCAGCATGGACAGCGCCACGGAACCCACCGCCGCCAGCATCGAATTCCACAGCCAGAGCAGGATCGGCTTTGCCGCCCAGACGCGGGCGAATACATCCCATTGCGGATTATCCGGCCAGAAAGTCGGTGGAAGACGGTAAAGTTCGTCAGTGGTGGACAGCGCCGTGACCAGCAGCCAGTAGACCGGGAAGAGGATCATCACCAGCGTGAAGATCACGGTTGCGTAAAGTGCGAGGCTTTGTGCCAGTGTGCGTCTCATCAAGGCCTCCTCAATAGATAGATTTCGAACGTCGACCGAGCATCAGCACGCTGGCGATGATGCAGATGACCAGCGTCAGAACACCGACAGCGGCGGCACGGCCAAAATTGTGATACTGGAAGGCCTGATCGTAGGTCATGATCGACAGTGTCTGCGTTGAACGCAGAGGGCCGCCGCCGGTCAGGACCTTGATGATGGAAAAGTCCCGGAACACCCAGAGCAGCGTGAGCACCAGCGTGACGCCCAGAACCGGCATCAAAAGCGGCATGGTGATCCAGCGGAACCGCTGAAAACTGCTTGCGCCATCCACCTTGGCGGCGGCGTAATAATCGGATGGGATCGACTGCAGGCCGGCAAGGCACATGATCGAGACGAAGGGAAAACCCTTCCATACCATGGTGATCGCAACAGCCCAGAAAGCCGCTGTCGAACTACTGACCCAAGGGATCATCTGGTCGGTGAAGCCAAGCTTTATCGCCAGCCAGCCGAACAGACCGAACGAGGTGTCGAACATCCAGGCAAAGATGACGACCGCGATGATTTCCGGCACAGCCCAGGGCAGCGCCATGCCGAGCCGGGCAACCGTGCGGCCCTCGAAACGGTTGTTGACGAGAAGCGCCGTGCTCAAGCCAACCGCAACGCTACCGGCGGTCACGACGACCACAAGCTTGAGCGTCACCCAGCAGGCCAGCCAGAATTCCTGCGACGAAAACAGCCACACATAGTTGCTCACTGAGAACGGCCGGCTGGCGCCGCCGAGCCTCGGGATTTTGACCTGTTGAAAGGACAGGTCGATCGCCAGGATCAGCGGCCAGACGATGATGGCGGCGACCATCAGCACCGCCGGGGCGATCAGGATATAGCCGAGAAGATGCTGCCGGCTGGGACGCGCAAGATCAAAGAACTTACGCCGCCCCGCCTGAACGGTGTCGGTCATGATGGTCTCCTACGAATGCTTTGAGTTGCCCATGGCCCGCTGGGCGAACCATGCCCTGATAGCGGGTCAGCCCTTGATGCTTTCGGCCTTTGCCTGCATGGTCTTGGCTACTGCCGCCGGATCGAGATCCTGGATAATCATCCGCTGGCTCTCCTCCATGATCATCTTGCTGAACTCGTTGTAATAGAGCTCAAGGCCGATCGGCACGCGGTCTATCCCCTTCTCGGATGCGGCCTTCATTGTCGCGAGCAGCACCGGGAAATGCGGAATGGTTTTCTCCACGCCGGAGACATCGGCCTTCGGGCTTGGCGGCGTGTTTCCGCCCATCGTCGCATAGCTGCGCTGGAATTCCGGCGTCATCGTCAGCTTGATGAAATCCCAGACGAGTTGCTTCTGGTCATCGGGAATATCGGACGGCATGGCCAGCACATTCGACGATCCACCAAGAGGCGGCGTCAGCGGCGGCGCGACGTAGACTATATCGCTCTTGGCCGAACCCTTTTCAGTTGTGCCGTAAAGCCATGGTCCGTCCAGGCGCATGGCCATCTTGCCATCGGCAAACAGCTTGCGCACATCACTGGCGCTCATGTCGACCGGACTGATGCCACTCTTCATCACGGTCTTCCAGCGCGTCAGCCCCTCGACCATTTCAGGCGTATCAATGGTGATATTGCCTTCCTTGTCGGTCCAATAGGCGCCCGCGTCGATGATGTAGTTCAGCATCTCGGTCAGATACTGGCCCGGACCACCTTTTGTCTCATGCCCCGTGCCGAACTGGTCGATGATGCCGTCACCGTTGAGATCCTTGGTAGTCGCCTTTGCCGCTGCCAGGAATTCGTCATAGGTCTTCGGCACGGCAATGCCGGCTTCATCGAGGATCTTCTTGTTATAGGCCATGACGAAACCGAAATAGTTCGTCATGATGCAGACGGTTTCGCCGTTCCATTCGCACGTCTTCTGGCCGGCCCAGCCGGTCAGGTCGATACCGTCCTTCTTCAGCCAGGGATCGAGCGGTTCCAGCCAGCCGCTGTCCGCGAACATCTGGAATTCGAAGGATGCGAGATGCACGATTTGCGGAGGCTGGTTGGCGGCAAACAGCGTTGTCATCGTATCTGCATAGGAACTTCGCTCAGCCTTGGTGAACTCTATCTTCACGCCCGGATGCTGCTTCTCGAACTCGGCGATGGCCGAATGCCACCAATCACCGGTTCCGGCGTCGTCGGTCTGCCAGGAAATGAATTTCAATACCGTGTCGGCCATGGCCGGTGCAAAGCCGCCCATCGTCATCAAAGCTGCAGTCGCGGCGCCGAGCGCCAGTCTTTTCACTCTCTTGTTCATGGCTTCCTCCTCCAAAGAACCAGTTCAGATACGTTCAAGCAGACCGAGCGCCGCCTCCGACGGCTTCACCCCGAGTCCAGGCCCGGATGGCAGATGATAGAGACCTTCGCGGCAATCCATGTCACCGGAGAGAAGACGACGGTTTGGCTCGAAGATCGAATGCTGGAATTCGTGCCCCTTGAGTGTCGGCAATGTCGATGACGCCTGCAGGCTCGCGGCCAGAAATATACCGGCGCCGACCGTGGCATGCGGGATGACGTCGATACCGTGTTCGGCAGCAAGCGCACCGATGCGGATGAAATTGGTAATGCCCTTATGCCCCATTTCCGGCTGTACGATAGCAATGCGGCAACGCTCGATACGGGCACGCATGTCCCAATGGGTGCGCCATTCCTCGCCGACTGCGATTGGAATATCCGTACCCTTGGAGACTTTTTCCAAACCGGCAATATCCTCGGTCCAGACAGGTGCCTCGGCAAACCACGGATCGAACGGCGCCATCTCGGCAATCAGTTCAAGCGCCCGTTCCGGCGTCTGGTTCCAATGCATATCCGCAGCAATCTTCGCCGCGGGTCCGAGAACCTTGCGCAGGTTCTCCATTTCCGCCGCCGGGCCGTCATCGGCCACAGGCGTTGCGAATTTGAAGGCCTCGAAACCCCGATCCTGCCAGTATCTTGCCAGCTCGCCGCGGGCCTGGAGCGTCTTCTCCGGCAGACCGGAGACATAGGCAGGAAAGCTGTCGACGCCCCCGCCGAGCAGATCGCGAACCGATTTTCCCGCTTCCTGGCCGGCAATATCCCATAGGGCAATATCGAGGGCTGCCAGTGCATCAACGTAGAAGCCACCGGTATAACCGCGTACCCGCATCATGTCGTAGAGATCGTCGTAGATCGCGGACGGGTCCGACGCGTCACGACCGATAACGAAGCCGGCAAGAAGATCGTTGATCAGAGCGGCAACTGCACCGGGCGCGACGATACCGTAGGTTTCACCCCATCCAACCGTACCGGCCCGCGTCGTCATGCGGACGAGAACGCTGCGGTCGAAGGTGGGATAGACCGTGCGGTTACCCTTGCGGACGATATAACCGTTCGGGTTAACTACCTCACCTTCCCGCAATGCGCCGAGATAGGGCACCTTGCGCGGCTGGGTGAGAGTAAAAACCTCGATGGTTGCGACGGGGCTGTTCATGCAGCCTCCGAAGCCAGAAGGCCGAGTTCAACCAGGTTTGCATCAATGTCCGCAATGGCCGCGGCGTCGAGTTCCGGTGTAGGAGCGCGCACACCGACGCCCTCGATCACGCCTCGACGCGCCAATACATGCTTGGTCAGCCGCATGCGGTAAACCGCCTGCAGGACGAGAAGCGGCAGAGTGCGAACATAGATTTGGCGGGCCTCATCGCGCCTGCCGGCGGCAAGCGCCCGGTCAATCGCCACATGTTCGCCGGCAATCTCCAAGGCTGGCATGGCCGCAGTCGCGCCGCGTGCATATTCGTCGAGAATATAACGCGCGCCACCGCCACCGATGACGCCCTTCAGGCTTTCCGGCGCATGGGCGATGATGTGGCTTATCGCCGGCCCTGCCGGCAGCGTCTCTTCTTTCACATAGGAAACATGTGGCAAGGCACGGATGATCTCGACGATCGCCTGCGGCGACAGATCTGAACCGCGAGGGGCCGGCGCATTCTGGAGGATGATCTCCACGTCCGGCAGCGCCTCGACCACCTTGCCAAGAAATTCGATAAGGGCCGCTGCATCGGTGCCTACCGACTTCGGTGGCTGTACCATCAGATGGCGAATACCGAGGCCTGCCGCGATCCGGCCATGCTCGACCACGTCGCGCCAATCAGCGGCGCTTGCGCCGGCAACCAAGGGTACCCGGCCCGCCACGCTGGCAACGACGATCTTCAAAAGTCCCGCACGTTCTTCTGTGGTGAGATTTTCCACCTCGCTGGCGAAACCAGGAAACACGACACCATCCACACCCTGATCGAGAGCGAACTGCACCAGCCGCGACATCCCCGCCTCATCAACATCGCCATTCGCCAAAAAGGGCGTTGGCAGGACAGGCAAGATGCCCTTCAGACCAGTTGCCATTTCTTCACCTCCCAATGAAGTATCATAATGTGAAACCATGAATTCACTAATTGACACTACATATGCTTGCGCCCTATGACAAGCCCCCAGATGAAATGAGCGGAGGAGGCTCACGACATGGCAGCAGAAACAGCGGCAATCGTCGTCGACTGGGGAACCACTTCCTTTCGAGCAACGCTGATCGATGACGACGGCAACGAAATTGAGAACATCGAGACGCCCCGAGGTATCTCGAAGCTCAGCAAGGGCGACCATGAAGCGGTCCTGATGACGGCGCTTGCTCCATGGCTGTCCACTCACGGAGCCTTGCCCATTGCCGCACTCGGGATGATCACCAGTCGCAACGGCTGGATCGAAGTTCCCTATGTGGCCTGCCCTGCAGGTCCGGCTGAGCTTGCTGCAGGCAGCTTGCGGAAATCCTTGCCGAACGGATCTGATCTGGTGTTTCTGCCGGGCCTGACGGATCCCTCACGCAGGCCCTTCCCCGACGTCATGCGCGGTGAAGAGATCCAGATTGCCGGCCACGGGCTGGCTGGCGACGCAACAATCATCATCCCCGGGACCCACAGCAAGTGGACCAAGGTAAAAGCCGGCCGTATAGACAGCTTTCAAACCTTTGTCACCGGCGAAATCTTTGCGCTACTCTTGAACAATTCCTTCATCGCTCGCGGCGCAACGCAGCCACCGGTGGATGATCCGGAAGCCTATCTCCGGGGGCTTGAAGAGGCGAAGAGCTCCGCGGCGATGCTATCCCTGCTGTTTTCGGCACGGACCGGCGGACTGGTGGGAGGGCTTACGGCGGATCAATTGCGGTCCTATGTCCACGGCATGGTAATTGGCCAAGAGTTCAGGCAGGCGCGCGAGGCTGGCTGGTATTCGGAAGGTGACGAGGCCACCATTGTTGGGAATGACGGTCTCAACGACCTTTATTTGATCGCCGCGACTGTATTCGATCTCAAGATTACCCTGGGTGCCGACGACGTCCTGATCCGTGGCGCGCTCGATGTAATGCGTCGCTCGCTTTCATAGACGCGATGCAGCAAGGCGGGAACTCGCCGGAGAAACACTTCCAAACACATGTCCGAGGGTAAATATGTACGATTTTCCAGTCAGTATCGGCACAGGTCGACACGAAAACGATATCATCACGGTGCTGACGCGACTTGAGCGCGTCGGCCTGCCTGCCAATCCGATCGCCTTTTATGGCTCGTCCTCCTTCCGTATCTGGAGTTCCATCACAGAAGATCTAGGCTCGCTGGACGTCGTTAACCTGGGTTTCGGAGGAGGTACATTTCTTTCAGGCATCCACTACATGGATCAGCTTTTGACGCCGCTGAGACCAAGCAGGATAGCGCTCTATTTTGGTGAAAACGATATCGCCAGTGATGGCCTCACCGCCCATACGACGCTTGGCCATCTGAAGGATCTTAGAGAGCGGATTTCGCGCGTCATTCCGCAGTCGGAGGTTTTTGTTTTATCGATCAAGCACAGCCCGGCACGCTGGATTTATCGGCACGAGTTCGATCTGTTCAACCGGCTGGCAAGCGACTGGTGCGACGGCCGGGATGACACCTCGTGGATTGAGGTCGGCACCGGCCTGATCGGCGAGAACGGGTTGCCCATGTTCCGATACTATCTGCCCGATCTGGTCCACATGAATGCGGCGGGTTATGCGGTTTGGTCAGCATCGCTTAAGAAAGTATTGCGGCTCTTAAGCCCGTCCATGCCCGCTGCGACCACGCTCTGACCCAACAAGATTGGCGTTCACCAGTTTCAAGTCGACATGCGCCGCAAAATCGGTGGTCGTGTTCGCAGCCTCTGCCGTTTTCATACGCACCATCCTTCATACGATGAGATCCGGGCATACCTCGGCGCTATGTGGCAAAAGCGAAAGACCGACATCATAACCGCGATATCATCCACGAGGCACGGCGTTCCCTCGTTGACTATCTTTCGTAACTATCGTTGCCTCCTTTCACGAGACGGTTATCGGCTACTTCGATCTTCGAAAACCGGCGTGGCCGCAATCAGCGCCCGTGTGTATGCATCCTGCGGATTCGTAAACAGTCGCTGCGGGACATCGATTTCAACGATCCTGCCACCTTTCATCACTGCCACCCTGTCGCTGATATGGCGCACGACGCTGAGGTCATGGGCGATGAACAGGTATGTCAGGCCACGCTTTTCCTGCAGGTCGACAAGCAGGTTGATGATCTGCGCCTGCACTGAAACGTCCAGTGCCGAGATCGCCTCGTCGCAGACGATGAATTCCGGTTCGCAGGCAATCGCCCGCCCGATCGCCACCCGCTGGGCCTGGCCGCCCGACAGTTCGTGCGGATAACGGTTTTCGAATAACGGGCCTAATCCCACGTCCGACAGGATCGCATGCACGCGGTCGCGCACCGTTACCCGTGTCGCAAGGCCATGATGAAGCAGCGGCAGCGCGATGGCGGAGCCGACCGTGGCGCGCGGATTGAGCGTCGAGAACGGATCCTGGAAAACGATCTGCAAATGGCGGCGCATGGCGCGGTTCTGAGCTGCGGTATTTTTGACGATATCCTTGCCGCGATACCAGACGGAGCCGGAGGTCGGGCGGGTCAATTGCAGCAGGCTCATGCCGAGCGTCGATTTTCCCGAACCGGATTCGCCGACGATGGATAGCGTCTCGCCGCGAAAGACATCGAAACTGACGTCCTGCAGCGCATGCACCTGTGACCGCGACTGCCCGAATTGCCCGCCCCTGACGTCGAAGGTTCGGGTCAGATTGCGCACAGAAACCAGCGCTTCCCTCGATCCCTGCATGTCTGTCATCTGACAAGCTCCCTTGCTTCGTCCTGCGCCACGAAACAGGCCGCCCGCCGCGCTCCATCCACCGGCAGGAGAGCCGGCGGCGCGACGAGACATCGCGCCTCGCGCCGGTCGCAACGCGGCGCAAACGCGCAACCGGCCGGACGGCGCGCGGGATCGGGCGGTAGTCCGTCGATGGTCTTCAGCCGGCGACCCTTGCCGCGGTTTGCCACCGGCATCGATGATATCAATGCTTGCGTATAGGGATGAACCGGCGCGGAACAGATCTGCTCGGCAGTGCCTTCCTCGACGATACTTCCGGAATAGAAGACTGCAATGCGGTCGGCGATCTGCGACAGCAGTGCGAGATCATGCGATACCCAGATGACGGAAAGGCCAAACTGGCGGCGGATGTCGAAGATGAGATCGACGATCTGCGCCTGTGTCGTCACGTCCAGCGCGGTGGTCGGTTCATCGGCAATCAGCAGGCTTGGCCGACAGGCGATGCTCATGGCGATCATCACTCGTTGGCGCATGCCACCGGATAGTTGATGCGGATAATTCGACAGGCGGCTTTCGCCACCCGGAATGCCGACCAGCAACAGAAGTCTGCCGGCTTCCGCCCACGCCTCTTTCCGTCCTAGACCGGCATGGTACCGCAAGGGTTCGCTCAGCTGCGCACCGATCGTCATGACAGGGTTCAGCGATGTCATCGGGTCCTGGAAAACGAAACCGATGCGGCTTCCCCGCAGCTTCGCCAGTCTCGATTCCTTCTGGGCAAAAAGATCCTCGCCCTCGAACACGGCGCTGCCGGAGCTGACCCGCAACGCTGGCGGTAGGATGCCGAGCAGGCTGAGCATCGACATGCTCTTGCCGCAGCCGGACTCTCCGACGATGCCGAGAACCTCGCCCTCGTTCAACGTCAGGTCGACGCCGGCGACGATTTCCGCCTCGCCGGTTTCGGTCTTTCGCGCCACACGTAGATCGCGAACCGCGAGCAGCGGGGTTTTGCTTATGGCGTCCGTCATTTTTTGCCCTTGGGATTGAGCGCATCGTTGAGGCCATCTCCGACAAAGGCAAAGGCCATGGTGATGATGGCAAGCGCCAGTGCCGGCACGATCAGAAGATGCGGATAGGCGCCCCAGACGCGCATGCCGTCGGCGATCATCCGCCCCCAGCTGGGCGTCGGCGGCTGGACGCCGATGCCGAGAAAGCTGAACGAGCTTTCCAGCACCATGGCCGTGCCGAGACCGAAACTGACGGCGACGATGACGGGACCAAGCGCATTGGGTACGACGAAAGACCGAATGATCGTCGTGGGCGGCAGCCCTAGCGCAATCGCGGCGGTGACGTAATTGGCATTGCGGATGGACAGAACCTGCGCCCGCATCAACCGCGCATATTGCGGCCATTTGATCAGCGCGATCGTGCCGAACACCAGCGACAGGTCGAGGAATGTGGTATCGCGAAATATCGGATTGCCGGTTTTGAGGAACAGGTCTTCCATCCAGCCGCTGAGAAGCGGCGTCAGCGACGTGTTGATGACTACCACCAGCAACAGGCTGGGAACCGCCATGGTAACGTCGGTCAGCCACATGATCGTGCGGTCGGTCACGCCGCCTACAAAGCCTGAGACAGCACCGGCAATCGCACCGATCGAAAACGACAGCACAGTCACGAAGAAGGAGACGATCAGCGCCGTTCGTGCGCCACCGACGGTACGGGCAAACAGGTCGCGACCGAGATTGTCGGTGCCAAGCCAATGGATGAGGCTCGGTCCCGAATTGACATGGGCGAGATCCTGCTGGGCAAAATCATAGGGCATCAGCCACGGTCCGAAAACGGCGGCAAGGACGTAAAATGCGATGATGACGAGGCCGAGCATAGCCAACCGGTTGCGGCGAAGCCGCAGCCAGGCGTCACGACCGAGACCGGCGGGTGCCTGTTCGGCGGTGTCGGGCTGGGCATGCTGCGATGTCATGGAGGATTGTTCGGTCATGGCTGCCCTCACCTTGCCTGCACGCGCGGATCGAGAAGCGGATAGAGCACTTCGACGAGAAGATTGGCCGACAGCACCGCCACCGTGCCGATCAGCACCAAGGCCATGATCACCGGATAATCCGAATCCGTCATGGCGCTGATCGTCAGGCGTCCGAGCCCCGGCAGGCCGAACACCACTTCCACGAAGATCGCGCCGTTGATGAAGGTGATCAGGATGATGCCGAGTTGGGTGACGATCGGTGTCAGCACCGGCCGCATCACGTGATCCACCGCGATGCGAAAACGCGGCACGCCCTTGGCAATCGCAGTACGAATGAAATTTTCGGACAGGATGTCGATCACCGCGGCGCGAGTCTGGCGCTGGATCAATGCAATCGGCTGCAGGGCCAGAACCAGAACCGGCAGGATGACACGCGGATCGGCAAGACCACCCCATCCGATCGGCAATGTTTCGCCCGGTCGCAGGATGATCAGCGACACCAGCATGAGAGGGCCGATGACATAGGCGGGAATAGCCCATAACAGCAACGCGACGGACGTCACTACATTGTCGAGCGCCCGCCCCTGATGGAAAGCGCAGGCCATGCCGAGCGGCACACCGACAAGCGCCGTGACCACGATGGTGACCAGCCCGAGCTGTAGCGATACAGGTGCTGCGACCGCGATGATGGAGCTGACTGGGCGGCCCGAGACCAGCGAATTGCCGAGATCGCCGTGCAGCAGGTTCCACAGATAGGAACCGAACTGTTCGAGGAACGGCCGGTTGAGCCCGGCGGCCTCGCGAATGGCGTCGATGCGAGCCGGATCATAAGCGACGTCACCAGGCGCGCTGAGGAACATCAGCTTGATCGGGTCGCCGGCGCCATAAAAGGCCAGTGCGTAGATGCCGAACATGACGACGAGGATCGACGGTATCCATGTCAGCACACGCTTGAGAATGAAGAAGGCCATTCAATTCCTCTGGAAACCGGGGGCATGGCTGCGGCCCCTGGAAGGCACGCAGCCATGCATTCGGCTTAGCTGCGACTTACGGTGACGTTCCAGGGCTCGCTGACCTGCCAGTCCATGTTCTTCTCGATGCCCTTGACCCACGGCATCGCCATCTGCGGCATGTTGCGATAGGCCCAAGGAATGTAAATGGCATCGTCGGCGGCCAGCTGCTGCGCCTGACGGGCAAGAGACAGCCTTTCTTCCGAGCCTGCTGCAAGAATGGAAGCCTTGTCCAGCAATGCGTCCACCTGTTCGTTCTTGTAGCCGCCGAGCTTGTTCTTGGCATTCGATGAGGAGGAATGCACGATGCCGCGCAGATAGGTTGTGCTGTCGGAAACGCGGGTGCCGACATTGTCACGGAAGATCTGGACGCGGTTCTGGTCCGGACCTTCGAACTTGTCGATCTGCGGCTTCATGGCGACGGACTCGACGCCAAGCACGGTGCGCCACTGTTCGGCGATATACTGGGCGGCCGCTTCGGCAACCTGACGGGAAATGCCGACAAAGTTGATGCGCGGGAATGCCGCCGCACTGCCATAGCTCGACTGCGCCAGAAAACGGCGTGCCGCATCCGGGTCGAAGGGCAGTTCGCGAAAATTCGGATCGATGCCGGGCACGGCCGTCAGGATCTGTGTTGCGCGCACTTCCGGTCCCTGCGGGAAGGTGAGCTTCCACAGCTGTTCGCGATCCACCGCCGAAATCAGCGCCTTGCGCACGTTGATGTCGTCGGTCGGCTTGCGGCTGATGTTCAGCCAGAAATGATCGCCTTCCGGCGCCAGCGGGCCGGAGAGGAAATCCGCGCCGAGATCGTCGATCAGCGTCGTCGTCTGGATCAGGGTGTGAACGTCGAACTGGCCCGACTTGAGAGCGGCCGTTGCCGTCGAGGCATCCTCGATGACCTGAACCTCGATGCGGCGCAGCGACGGCGCAGGGCCCAAAAAATTGGCGTTGCGCTCGAAAACGAAGGTTCCGGCATCGAGATCCATCTTGACCGGCACGAAAGGACCGCTGACGATTACGGCGTGATCGGTCGGGTTCCACCAGCCGGGCACTTCGTTGCCATCGGCACCACGCGCCAGCGACACCTTGACGATCGGCGCCAGATGATTGGCAAGCTTTGCCGCAAACATCGGGTCTTGCGCACTCAGCCGCACCTCGATCGTGCGGTCGTTAAGGGCAACGACGCCCTCGAGCACGGTCGCCTTGCCGCCGCTGATCGCGCCGTACCCCTGAACCGTAGACAGCACCTGATCGATACGCTGGTTCTTGGTTGCCGGCATCGCCGCTAGTTCCCACGAACCCTTGACGTCGGCCGCCGTGATCGGGCTGCCATCGGAGAAGCGAGCCTTTTCGGCAATCTCGAACTGCCAGACCGTGTTGTCGGCGTTGGCGCTCCATTTTGCAAAGATGTAGGGCTTCAGCTCGCCCTTGCCGGTATAATAGAGCGGCGAAGCCACCCAGAACGAATTCAGCCGATAGCTCTGACCGCCACCGCGCAGCGGCGACCAATCGGACGAAAAGGCCGGGTGAATGATACGCAGCACGTCATTCTCGGCCGCAAAGGCCTGGCGTGCTAAAAGACCACCAGCCAGCGGCGCCAGGCTACCGATGCCCAGCAGCTTCAGCGACTGCCGGCGGTTCATCGCCAGCACACCTTTGCTGCCGCGGCTTCGAAAATCATTGTCCATGTTACGTCTCCTGATCAGGTTGAGATCGCGGCATTTCGCCAGCGGCTTTCAGATGCGATGGATGGGAATGTCAGTGATCGACGACGGAGCCGTCGAAATGGGCGCGCATCTTGATGTTCTGGATCGGGCGCTCGCGGCGCGGGAATTTTTCCTCGAAACCCGGCCGCAGCTCGACGCCAAGACCCGGACCATCGGGGATGGCAAGAAAACCGCCTTCGGCTTTGGGGAAATCAACGAGCATGTCCTCGCCGGCGAGACCCGTGCGCTGGTCGATATGCGGCGTGCCGAGCGGATATTCCTGGATGGCGAAATTGGGGATCACCGCATCGATCTGCAGGCAGGCCGCAAGCCCGATCGGGCCGACCGGATTGTGCGGGGTGATCTGCGCATCGCTGGCTTCCGCCATCGCTGCGATTTTTTTGGCCGCGGTGATACCACCGCAGACGCCAACGGAGACGCGCAGATATTCGGCCGCGCGGGTATCCAGCAATTCCTGGAACTGCTGGATATTGATGAAGCGCTCACCGGTGGCGATCGGGATGGCGATCTTTTCGGCGACCCGTGCCATGGCCGGGATCGAGGCCGGCTTGACCGGATCTTCGTAAAACAGCGGCAGTGACGGCTCGACCAGACGGGCAAGCGTGATCGCCTCCGGCACCGACAGGCGGCGATGCAGCTCGAGGCAGATATCCACTTCGAGGCCGACGGCCTTGCGGACCCGCTCGACGAGCTCGGCGCCCGCCTGCATCTGCGAGGCATGGGAGCGGTAATGGACGCTGTCGGCATCGTCCATCAGCGGATTGAGATGGCCGATGGCGGTAAATCCCTGCTCCTTGCGCATCTGCGCCTGCTCGACGAATTCGTCGGCGCTGCGTCCCTTGACCCAGGCGTAAAGACGGACGCGGTCACGCATGCGGCCGCCGAGCAGCTCGTGGACGGGTACGCCCAGCGCCTTGCCCTTGATATCCCAGAGCGCCATGTCGATGGCGGATACCGCGCCGTTGATCGCCGCACCCGTGTAGTGGTTGGCGCGCAGCATCACATTCCAGTGCCGTTCGATCGTCGTCGGGTCCTGCCCTTCCAGAAACCGCCCGAAGCGCTGGATGGCGGCGGCGGCGGCATCATAATGCCCCCAAGTGCCGCACTCGCCGTAGCCGACAATGCCCTTGTCAGTGGTGATGCGCACGAACAGGAAAATGTCCGCGAATATTGGCTCGACCGATGTGATTTTCATGTGTCTTTGATCGCCTCGATATTGTCCATCAATTCGCTAGAGAACGGATTTCCAATCTTTTGCGGGAGACCGGAAGGTTTTTGCTCAAGCAAATAAAACGGTAGCAAACTGTTTCATTCAGTGATACGTATTTCATTTAATAAAACTCATGGAGCGTGCTTGTCAAGATTTGCGCGATGACTAGGATGTCCGGATGACACTTGATTCAGCCGAAAACCACGAAAATGCACCGCCCGCAGGCGTCCTTGATCGGGGACTTCTGATCCTCAGCCTGTTCACCATGGAGCGCAGCCAGATGCATCTGCGCGAGATTTCGGAGATCTCGGGCCTGGACAAGGCGACGACACTCAGGGCACTGAAATCGCTATCGAATTGGGGATTTCTGGAGCGGCATGCGGATGGCAGCTATTCACCGGGGCCGATGAACATGCGGCTGGCGGCGATCTTCAAGGCGACGTCCAATCTGGTTAACCGGATTGCCGAGCCACTCAACCGGATTAGCGATCAGGTTAATCAGGTAACCGCCTTCTACATCCGGACGGAAAGCAATCGGCTCTGTCTTGTTCGCAGCCGGATGAATCGTAACCATAGCTACTTCGTGGATGTCGGCGCGTCGGTCTCGCTTTCGCATGGCGGGTCAGCGGCACGCGTGCTTCTGGCCTATTCCGAGCCGGACAACCAACTCTATCGGACGGTCAGGGAAGACGGTTTTGCCATCTCGCGCGGTGAAAGGTTGAGGCATTATGCCTCGATCTCAATTCCACTATTCGAGGCGGACGGGATATTTCTTGGTGCCGTAACGATAAATGCCCTCAGTGTCGATGTGACGGACGAGGACTTCAAGAGATTTGCGGATATCGCTCGTACAGAGGTTCAGCGGTCAGGCTTTGTGATCCGGCTGAAATAGCGGGGGCATGCCCTACCATGGAGCAACGCGTGGCAGGTGGATGACTCTAAATTCAAGCGGGCTTTCGGAGCGGCGGACTGACCTAAAGGTTGCTCACGTCAACCAACCCACGAGGCAGGCGATTCATGCATTCGGCCCCTGAATCAGTTACAAGAAACTGATCCTCGATCATCAAGGCCCCCAGTCCTTGACCATAGAATGGCGCTTCCAGCGCCACGACCATGTTCGGCTCGATGATCTCCATATTGCCGGCGGAAAAGAACGGCCATTCCTCGATGCCGACACTTCCACCGACCGCGTGTCCAAAATGGCCCCGGTAATATTCTGCAAAACCGTCCTTGCGCATCGATTGAAGCATGGCCGCATGAACGATGCTGAAGGGATTGCCGGGCCGGATCTGCTCAAGCCCGGCATGGAACGCCGCTTCGAGCGCCTTGAAGACGTCCATCGCAAGCCTGGAAGGACGACCAAATGTGTAGGTTCTCGCTCCGTCTGAAGAATAACCGTTGACGAGCGTCCCAACGTCGGCCTTGATGAGGTCGCCCGGCGCCACCACCGCGTTCATGTTGGCAAAATCGGCGCCGACAGAAATGTAATCCCAATGTCCACTGAGCGAGAACCCACCGCTGGAAGCGGCAATCTGCGCACCGGCCTTCCAGGCGGCCGAAAGTTCCGGCAGGGATACGCCGGGCCTGATTGCCTGCGCCATTGCCGTCAAACCGGCTTCGGCGGCTTCAGAGGCTCGACGCAGGCGCTCTATCTCGTCAGCAGTCTTCACCGCCCGTAACCGTCGCAGCACAGTCGAGCCGTCCAGCCATTCGGCTTGCGGCAAACTTTCCTTGAGAGCTTTAAAATCGGCAGCCGGCATGAATTCGAGATCGGCAGCCAGACGCGCGTTCGTCAGGCCACGTTCTCGCAATAGATCGCCGAGAAGAGTGAAGACCACGGATCGATCGAACGTCTCGGGACGAGGCCCGCCAGTACCTGTCCGTCGATAGGCCTCATTGATCTCCTGCACCGTCTCCGCACCGGTCACATCGAGCATGTCGATCCAGATGCGATGGGTTCGGATATCGACTTCTGGTGCCTTGGCGCGCAGTCCAGACGCGGCGTGGTCGCTGACAATCGCTGCAAGGGTTGCGTCTGTCTGCGCGGGCACGAGCGCCACCGCGGCCCCTGCCCGCCCCCACATGGTCGCTACCCCTGCCGGTGCGCCGACAGCATAACGAAAAGCTTCCGGCTGGAAGAGGACAAGCGCATCGATTCCGGCTTCATTCATTAGCCTGGCTGCACGCTTTCGGTCGATATCGCTCATGTCCTGATCCAATCCCTGATGTATGTGAAGGACTTAATCGGACTGAGCCCAAAGTTCCAGAACCGAAACAAATTTCTCATACCCCTCTGCTGCAAGAGCAGCGCATTCCTTTCAAGACCGCTTTTTTACCCTCGTCGCTCTTCCGATGGATGGCCACTAGGCTATGCTGCGCGACGTGAATGATGGCCTGATCGGCCAGTGAATGGGAGTTTTAAGATGAGCGGTTTGACGACCCTTATGGGCTCAACCCTAAAAAACAGACAGGCAAGCGCGCGCACCGCGATTGCAGCGATCCTTCTTTCCGCGCTGGCGGCAGGATCTGCGCAAGCCGCCGATTTCGACGCGGATGCCACGATCAATATCGGTTCGCTTTACGAGCCGCAGAACCTGGACAACACGGCCGGCGCCGGCCAGGGTATCAACGAAGCATTCAACAACAATGTCTATGAGGGACTTTTCCGGCTTGCCGACACAGGCAATGTGGAGCCGGTTCTGGCCAAGGAATTCAAGATCAGCGACGATGGCCTTACCTACACGTTCACCCTGCAGCCGAATGTGAAATTCCATTCCGGCGATCCGCTCACCTCCAAGGATGTGAAGTTCTCGATCGAACGTGTCACCTCGGCGGAATCAAAGAGCTCACGCAAGAATAGCCTGAAGCCGATCGCCGGCATCGAGACGCCTGACGATGCGACCGTCGTTATCAAGCTTTCGTCCCGGTCCATCTCGCTGCCCTACAACCTCAGCTATGTCTGGATCGTCAACGATACGGCAACCAACCTGACCGCCACCGAAGACGGTACCGGGCCTTATGAGCTTGCGGACTGGCGTCGCGGTTCCTCGCTGGCTCTGACCCGCTTCGATGATTACTGGGGCCAGAAGCCGGATAATGGCGATGTCGTATTCCAGTATTTCACCGAGGCGACAGCGCTCAACAACGCGCTTCTGACCGGCTCGGTCGATATCATTACCTCCGTCCAGAGCCCGGATTCGCTTGCCCAGTTCAAGGACAATGCCGATTTTACCGTCGCTGAAGGCCAGTCTACCACCAAGTTGCTGCTTGCCTATAACGACCGCGTCGCTCCGTTCGACAACGTCAAGGTTCGCAAGGCGCTTGCACGTGCGGTGGACGACGCCAAGCTGCTGAAGGCGGTCTGGGGTGACTACGGCACGCTGATCGGCTCCATGGTTCCGCCGACCGATCCTTGGTTCGTCGACCTGACCAAGACCGACGCCTATGACGTCGAAGGTGCCAAGGCGCTTTTGAAGGAGGCCGGTTATCCGGATGGCTTCTCCTTCACCATCGATACGCCGAACTACGATCCGCACCCGATCGCCGCGCAGTTCCTGCAGAGCGAACTCGCAAAGATCGGCGTCAAGGTGAACATCAATGTCATCACCGCCAACGAATGGTATTCGAAGATCTACAAGGCGCATGATTTCCAGGCGACACTGCAGGAGCATGTGAACCACCGCGACATCGTCTTCTACGGCAATCCAGATTTCTACTGGGGTTACAACAATCCGAAGGTTGTCGATCTGATCAAGCAGGCTGAAGCCAGCACCACGACAGACGAGCAGACGGCGAGGCTGAAGGAAGCCAACACAATCATTGCCGAGGATGCTGCCAGCAACTGGCTCTATCTTTATCCGCAGATCGTCGTGGCGGCCAAATCGGTCTCCGGCTATCCGCTCAATGGGCTGAACGCACAGTTTTTCGCGGGTAACATCAAGAAAGCCGATTGATTATCATCCTGCTCTCGGCAAATCGATAATCTGCGTTATAAGGCTGGCCGCCCGGTTCCTCCGGGCGGCTTTCCCATGAAAGGTGCCGACCATTCTTTCCTATCTGTTTCGTCGTCTGGTCATTCTTCTCATATCCATCCTCATCGCGGCTGCGGTGCTGTTCCTGCTTCTGCGCCTGTTGCCGGGTGATCCCGCCAATGCGCTGGTCTCGGTCGGCGCCGACCCCGAGCAGATCGAGGCGGCGCGCCGCCAGGTGGGCTCTGACCTGCCGCTCTCTGAACAATTCTTGCGCTTCGTCTCCAGCCTGGCTCACTTCGATCTCGGCACATCCTTCATCAGCCATGCGCCTGTCCTGCCGGAGATCGGCAAGCGACTGGCCGTAACGGTACCGTTGACGCTAATGGCATTCCTTCTCGCGCTTGCGATCGCGCTGCCTCTCGGGATCATTGCCGCGGTCAAGTCGAACCGCTGGTACGGTTCTCTGATATCGGTCGTCTCCCAGTTCGGAATTGCCGTCCCTGTGTTCTGGATCGGCATCCTTCTGGTGACCGTCTTTGCGGTCAATCTCAGGCTCTTTCCTTCCGGCGGTTTTCCTCCCCGCGGCTGGCAGAGGCCGGAAGCGGCATTCGATGCGCTCGTTCTTCCGGTGATTACCATTGCGATCGTCATGTCGGCGTCACTGATCCGCTACGTGCGCTCCGCGACCCAGGATGTGCTCGGCAGCGATTACCTGCGGACCGCACGTGCACTTGGCTCAAGCTTTACCGAGGCGCTGATCCGCCACGGTATCCGTAACGCATCCGTGCCGGTCATTTCGGTCCTCGGCATCGAGCTTGCCTCGACCCTGCTTGGTGCCGTTGTCGTCGAACGCGTCTTTTCGCTACCGGGTCTCGGCTCGATGCTGCTTCTCGGCATAGAGCAGCGAGACTATCCTAACGTGCAGGGCGTGCTGTTCGTTTCTACCCTTCTGGTTCTGCTCGTAGGCTTTCTCGCCGACCTGGCGCAGCGGCTGATCGATCCACGCTTGAGAGACCGCAGCGGTGGGGCAGCACGATGAGCAACACCACGACCATGACAAGCTCGGAACAGGGACGGAAGCGACGCTCCTGGACATTCACTATCGGCGCCCTGATTGTCGGCCTGCATCTTGCTATCGGCCTCATGACACTGATCTGGACGCCTTACGATCCCGCAGCCATGTCGGGAGGGCGATTGGAAGCCGTGTCGTTTCAGCATCTGGCCGGCACCGACAGACTTGGCCGCGATCTCTTTTCGCTGATCATGATCGGCTCGCGTATCGCGCTGACCGTCGGCACCGGAGCGATCCTCATCGGCGGGTTGATCGGTATCACGATCGGACTTCTGGCAGCCTTCGCATCGAAGACCCTGGATGACGTTCTGGCCGCCGGCCTCGATATCCTGATCGCCTTTCCAACACTGCTGCTTGCCATGCTGATCGTTGCATCGAGCGATGGAGCAAGCCTCTGGACCGCGATCATCGCGATCGGCATCGCCAATTCCGCGATTGTCGCGCGGCTCACACGCATCCTCACCAAGCGCGTCCTGTCCATGGATTATATCACGGCCTCACGCATATCCGGCACATCTTGGATGGGTGTCGTGTGGATACATGTCCTGCCGAACATATGGCCGACATTGCTCGTCAATCTGGCGCTGCAATTCGGCCTCGCCGTCATTGCCGAGGCCTCGCTCTCCTATCTCGGCCTCGGTGCTCCGCCCCCGAATGCATCATGGGGAAGGCTGCTGCAGGAAGCGCAGGGGACCGTATACACGGCCCCTATCGGAGCGATCGCGCCGGGTCTTGCGATTGTTTCACTGGTAATCGGCATCAACCTTCTCGCCGATGGCCTGCGCGATCTGGCTGATCCGACCCGCAGGAGCCGCCGATGACCCCATTGCTCAAGATCGATGGCCTTGCAATCCAGACCGGCGGAAAATCGCTGGTCGCAGATGTCTCGCTTTCAATCGATGGCGGAGAACGCGTCGGCCTTATCGGTGAATCCGGCTCCGGCAAGTCACTGACTGCACTCGCCGCAATCGGTTTGCTACCCGATGCATTGAAGGCGTCCGGTTCGGTCCTGCTCGGCGGTCGCCAGGTGATCGGCGCCCGCGACCGTGATCTCGTGCCACTACGGGGAACGGCCGCGGCCGTCGTGTTTCAGGAACCGCTGACCGCGCTCGACCCATTGGTAAAGATCGGCAGGCAGGTCGGCGAGGCGGTCAAACGGCGTGCCAAGCGTGACGGCGCCACGACGGACAAGGCAAGCATCGCGAAGGAGGTGGTGGCCCTGCTCGATCAGGTCGCACTGCCGGAGCCCCGCCGAATCCTCGATGCCTGGCCACACGAGATTTCCGGCGGACAGCGTCAGCGTGCGGCGATCGCCATGGCGCTTGCGTGCAAACCCAAGCTGCTGATTGCCGACGAGCCGACAACGGCGCTGGATGTGACCACACAGGCCGAAATCCTCGCGCTCATGGCTCGTCTCGTGAAGGAACGGGATATGGCATTGCTTTTCATCAGCCACGACCTTCCGGTCGTCGCCGGCGCTGTGGACCGCGTGGTGGTCATGCAGCACGGCCGTATCGTCGAGACCGGCGCGGTTTCGGACGTATTCATGCGACCGGGCCATCCCTATACGCAAAGTCTTGTCGCGGCAGCGCGTGCATTCGACAACGCTCTGGAGATCGCCCGATGAGCCTCATCGACGTACGTGATGTATCCTTTTCCTACACGCGGCAGCGCAAGACGCTCCATGAGGTGAATCTAACCCTGCAGAAAGGCCGCAATCTCGGCATCGTCGGCGAGTCCGGTTCGGGCAAGACGACACTGCTGCGCCTTCTGCTCGGTCTCAATCAGCCCACGACCGGCGAGATTCGCTTCGAGGGGCGTCGGCTTGACCTCCGGAACCGCGAATTCATGCGTCGCTTCCGTAGCGGGGTGCAAGCAGTCTTCCAGGATCCCTATTCCTCACTCGATCCACGCCAACGGGTTTTCGACATCATTGACGAACCTCTCCGCTCGCTGAGCATCGAAGGCGACCGGAAGGCTGCCGTCCTGCAGGCCTTGACGGCAGTAGGACTGACCGCCGATGCCGCCGAGCGTTATCCGCATGAATTTTCGGGCGGCCAGCGGCAGCGCATCGCCATTGCCCGTGCCATCGTTTCCCGACCCGATGTGATCCTTGCAGACGAGGTGGTCAGTGCGCTGGACCTTTCCACGCGCATTCGTATCGTCGAGCTTTTGCAGGAACTGTCGCAGATGACGACCTTCGTGCTCGTGTCACACGATCTCAGCCTCGTATCATCGCTTTGCGAGGACGTGATTATTCTGGAGCAAGGCCGGATCGTCGAGAGCGGGAAAACTCGCACCATCCTGGCAAATCCCAGCCATGATTATACGCGCGCCCTGCTGGCCAGCATTCCGCGCATGCCGAATTGATCCCAAGCGTGCCGTCTCCCGATCCACTGGACGAGGCTGCAAGGCAATTCAGTGATTTTTGACTGATCCCGGCAGCTCGGATCGCTGTTCCGCCAGCAGCCTTTTGCGGACGAGCACGCTCATCACCCGCGCTGCAGTCGAAAACTCCATTTCGTCCAGAGGCCCCTCACCTTCCCATGGCTTCGAAAGCCTGTCGACGACGCCCCCGGCAATGCTGGCCGGCACGATATCCGAGCACCCTCTAAGAGCCTCGAATACTTCCGATATTCGCACAGCCTGTTGACCGAAAGCGACCTCCGGCTCCGGAACATAACCGTCCCAGTCTTCAAACTCGTGAAGGGCATCGCGAAAGAGATATTGCAGGGTGATTGGTGCGTGTCCGTCCTGTAGCCTAGGCAAAGTCGACGTCATACGTGTTCTCCCTTTTTTTCGATGATCCGCAAAGATTACCGAGCCATATTCACAAGACGACACTCGTGAACGGCAACGCAATTGAACCGCTTGCGGTTCAGTAGGGCAGATGAATTCCCCAATAGAAGCTTTCGGGATGCCGCTTTTCCAGCGACGGCTTCTCGTCATCAGCCTGATTGAGATCGATACGGGCTTGCCGCTCTGAGCGTACCGCCAGGTCCTGCGAAAGCCGAGGACGCGCCGAAAACGCAAAGAGGTCAAACCCAAATAAAGGAAGGCTGCTCGCAATCATGAAACACCTCCAGATCCGGTTCATCACAATACCGGATGCTCGGCCAGAATGTTGCTGCGGTCAATATTGTCTACAGAATTAGTGCACTATTATGCGGCCCATTTCTGGAGCTCTATTGCACGAACGCTTTGCGGTCAGAGTTTTTTATTTTTTGCAAGTGGGAAGGATCGATCCCGCCTTCGTCGCCCATTCGATGTCATCCGTCGAATGTGAGATCCAGAGCAGTTGCTATATCTGTAATGAGATCGTCGGTTTCCTCGAGCCCGACCGACAGGCGCAGATGACCGTATTTTCGAAACTCATCCGGCCAACGCTCGGAACCGCCTCTTGCCGTTGCGCCAACATGTACGATCAGGCTCTCATCGTGCCCCAGTGAGACGGCTGAAGTAATCACTTTCAGGTTCGAAACAAAGCGATTTTGTATCGCAGGATCACCTTCGAGAGCAAACGCGATCACACCCCCAAATCCCCTGGCGCCGAACTGACGTGTGGCAATTTCATGCTGCGGATGGCTCTGCAATGACGGGTGATGGACATAGGCGATGCGGGGATCGGACGAGAGATGGTGTGCGACGAACTCTGCGGACCGGCAATGTTGTGCCAACCGTAAAGGAAGGGTCACGGAGCCACGCATGATCAGCCAGGCGTTGAACGGCGCGATGCTTCCGCCGACATCTACAAGTGCGTCGCCCTTTATGCGTTGGATAAGGTCCCTACTGCCTATGACGGCCCCACCCATGGCATCACCGTGGCCATTGATGTATTTCGTCAGGGAGTGAATGACGAGATCGGCTCCGCTTGCCAAGGGTCGAAACAGAGGCGGCGGCGTAAAGGTCGAGTCTACGCTGAGAAGCACGCCCGCCTGCCGTGCAACAGAGGACAAGGCCGCGATGTCGGAGACCTTTGTCGTCGGATTTGCTATCGTTTCTGTATGTATCAGTTTTGTGTTCGGGCGGATCGCCGCCTTGACCGCCTCGATGTCGCTCGTATCGACGAATGTCGCTTCGATCTGGTAACGCTCGGGAAGCAGTTCCGCAAAAAGACGCCACACGGCCTCATAGGTCACGTCACTGACGACGACGTGATCTCCGGTTCTCAGCAGCGTGAAGAACACGGCGTGAAGGGCAGCGACACCGGTGGCGAACACGGCAGCATCCTCGCCCTGCTCCATGGCCGCGAGCTTCTGCTGGAGCCTGATCTGGTTGTGACCGGAGTTTCTGGTGTAGAGCGCAATGCTGGTGTCGGACCAGTCGACGTCGGAAGGATCGGTCGGCAAATGATAGGAGTTTGCCATGACGATTGGCGTCCGGATCGCGCCGGAGGCCGTATCGACTTCATTACCCCCATGCACCGCCAGCGTTTCGAAGGAAAGAGTGTTTGGGTCTTGTTTGTCCGGTCTTGCAGTCATTTCACCAACTCTAAAATCTGAGGTGCCGCCCGGCAGAGACCGCGCCTCATTGTCAAATATCTCTTGTCGTCCGCTACCCGCCTCCATCACCATCTAATGGTGATCTGGCGTCGCATGTCGGATGTGGTTTGAAGGCATCACGGAACGATCAGAGCCGGCCTTTCCAGGGCACCAGCAAAACCTCAAGGAAACGAACCGCCAGACCAAATACGAAAGCACATGCAGCGATAATCAGAATACCGACAAACACCACATCCGTTGCAAGGAAATGCGAGGCCGACATGATCATATAGCCGATGCCTCGATTGGAAGCGATCAGTTCCGCGGCCACCAGCGTGCTCCAGCCGACACCAAGTGCGATACGGATGCCGGTCAGGATTTCCGGCAAGGCTGTGGGAAAAACGATATCGCGGAAAAGCTGCAGGCGGCTTGCACCCAGAGAGCGCGCAGCATTGACCCGCTCGATAGGCAAGGACCTGACGCCGGCCTGCGCCGAAAGGCAGATCGGTGCGAACATGGCAAGAACGAGCAGCGTCACCTTCGACGTCTCGCCGATGCCGAGCCATATGATCATCAACGGCAGGTACGCGAGCGGCGGCAGCGGCCAGTAAAATTCGATAGGCACATCCAGGATGCCTTTTGCCCACCTGTTGAGACCCATCAGAAGACCGATCGGTATGGCCGCGGTTATCGCGATCGCCGCCGCAGTCAGAATCCGGAACAGGCTTGCGGTAATATGCTCAGCAAGCGAGGCGCCTGCATAACCATCATTCAAGACGAGATTAAACTGGGTCAGCACGTCCTGAGGTGTCGGCAGGAAAAGACGAGGCACTACGGCAAGCTTCGCGGTTGCCCACCATGCGAAAATGATCAGAAGCGCAGTCAGGACACTGATTGCCAGTGTCCTGCTGCCGCTCGTACCGAATCGGGTCATCTCGACAATGCGCGGCTTTTCGGCTTCCGGAAGGGCGATCCCCGGCACGGTTTCAACGATATCCGTCATTCCGCTGCACTCCTTGCATCCTGCCCGCTGTGCAAAAGCGCGCGAATGTCTTCTCTCAGGTTGTTGAAGTCTGACGATGTCTTGACCGCTCGCGCATCTCCCGTGTCGGCAAACTGCCGGACGAAGTCGAGATTGAAGCGCGCGACGATGCGGCCAGGCCTCGGTGACATGACGATCACCTGGGTACCAAGGAAGAGCGCTTCCTCAACGGAATGGGTAATGAAGAAAATGCGTTTTCCGGTCTGTTTCCAGACATTGACCAGAAGTTCCTGCATCTGCTCGCGCGTCATGCTGTCGAGCGCACCGAAAGGCTCATCCATCAAAAGCGTGTCCGGATCGGCCGCAAGCGCCCGCGCAATACCGACCCGCTGGCGCATGCCGCCGGAAAGCTCGTAAGGAAAGGCCTTGGCGAAATCACTCAGCCCGACCAGATCAAGCAGTGCTGCGGAGCGACGTGTCCGCTCGACCTTCGAGATACCCGCAAATTTCAGCCCGAGCGCGACATTTTCGATAACATTCTTCCAGGGGAGCAATGTATCCTTCTGGAAAACCACGCCTCGGTCCGAGCCCGGTGCCGATACCGATCTTCCGCTGAGCGTGATTGTCCCGTCGGACAATGGCAGGAAGCCTGCAATGGCATTGAGGAGTGTCGATTTCCCGCAGCCCGAGGCACCAAGAGCAACGACAAATCCCTTGTCCGGAATATCGAGTGAGACCTGGTCCAGCGCATGAACGACACGGCCCTGGTCGGTTTTGAAATAGACGCTCGCGCGTTCGATCTTGAGCATGGAATGCCTCTCTCAAGTCGGGACGCCAGGTTTTTCACCCGGCGTCCCGTTTCATCAGTTGCTGGCGCCGACCAGTGCATCGGCCGTGACGAATTCGGCATAGCTCGGCAGCACTTCGGTCACCTTGCCCTGATCTTTCAGGAACTGCGCAGTATCCTTGACGATCTTGGCGGCACCTGATTTTTCTCCGCCACCCAACCATTCGGCAGATGCCTGCACCTGCGGCGTCAGCAGGTTGAGGTTGTTGAGTGCCGAAGCCTGCTGTTCGGCCGTACCGCCAAGAAGCTTGGCAAGTTGCTTGGCGTTGGCGCTGTCAGCATTCCAGGCTGCCTTGTCCTTCGCAAACGATGCGTAATACGTGTTGATGACACCGGCGAATTTCTTAAGAAACTCCGGATTGTCGTCGCTGAACTTGCTCGCCGCAACCCAGGCGGAGAAGGTCGGCGCGCCCTTTTCGGCGATTTCCTTCGACGTGACGAGAACCTTGCCGCCCTTCTTGAGTTCGCTCAGAGCCGGATCCCAGACGAAGCCGCCATCGAGATCGCCACGATTGAACGCTGCAACGATCTCGGGCTGCGGGATTGCAAAGACCTGGATATCCCGTTCGGTAAGGCCAAGAGACTTGATCAATGCGAGAAGCTGATAGTGGTCGGTCGAAACTGGAGCTGCCGCAAGCTTCTTGCCCTTGAGGTCCGACAGACTGTCGATGCCCGAGCCATTGCGGACAACCAGCGCTTCATCGATGCCGGAGATGGAGGAAAGGTAAAATGCCTTTACCGCCAACCCGCGTGACGTAGCCGCAGCAAACGGACTTGAACCGACATAACCGACCTGAACATCGCCGGAAGCGATCGCCGCGAAAATTTCGGCCCCGGAGTTGAACTTTCGAAAGTCAATCTCGTAGCCGGTTTCCTTCGAGAACTCGCCATTGGCAATGGCAACGGATGAGGGAAGCGCGTCGGTCTGATAGGCGACGACCACCTTCTTGTCAGCGGCGTGAGCGCTGACGGCCGCAGCGACGCTGCCGATACCAAAAACCGCGGCCGTAAGAATGGTTTTGATGTTCATTTTGCCCTCTGCCCGGAAATATCCGGTCCCCTGTTGTTTCCACGGCTAAAGAATAGGAGGGCATGAGGCCGGCAAGACAGCAAAAAACTGCTATTTTTATAGAATAAATAGATAAGGAAAATTCCCAAGCGATCGAGGAGCCCATTTTTTGTCTTGCTTGCGGTCGTTATCCCGATCAGCACGTCGGCCTTTTACTACCCGACAAGGGGGCATCGGACAGGCCGGCGAACGAAGGCAAAAAAGAAGGGCGACCGATATACGGCGCCCTTGATAGTCGTGAGGCTTCAGCCTCCAGAGGGAACAGCCCATCAGCAAATCGCATAAGGATAGCAGGCGACGGGTCGAGGGAAGACTAAGCGGAACTGCGCGTTGGATGAAGGAATGACTTTGCTGGTTTCGCCGGCGTAGGGGAATTCCTTTACGTTCGAACGATTGACTTTAGTCACGCACCGAATGTCACCGTGGAATGTTTTTCACCTCAAATCCCATGTGAGGTGCGTGATGCTGGAATTCAGCAACCTCGGCGCCGCACGCAACCTAGAGAAGAATTTTTCCGTTATAATGCGGAATGGATTCATAATCTTCCCGCAAAAGTCGATAAAGCTGCATTGTTTATTTTCTACTTAATTAATGGATGTTTGTTCCTTATCAGCGTCTGCCCGTTCGGCCATCTTGCTCATCGCTTACTGAAAGGGGTGAGGTTATGTCCGCAATCAAGACTGCAATTTCCACTGCGCTGATCGCATTTATGGCATCAACGGCAGCTTATGCATCGGATGCTTTGGTCGATGCCGAGTGGGTTCAAAAGAACCTCGACAATCCAAAGGTACGGATCTTCGAAGTCAGCGTCGACACGGGAGCCTATGAGCGAGGCCATATTCCCGGCGCAGCCAATCTCAACTGGCACACGGATCTTGTCGATCGCGAACGACGCGATATTGCCGGCCGCGAAGCCTTCGAGAAGCATCTGCAGGCCGCCGGCGTCGGTGAGGACACGACAATCGTTCTCTATGGCGACAACAATAACTGGTTTGCGGCCTGGGGGGCCTGGGTCTTTGAAACCTACGGTCTGGGGGATCGCGTCAAGTTGCTGGATGGCGGTCGCAAGCTTTGGGAGGCGAAAGGTCTGCCACTCGACAGCAAGGCAACCGAGCATGCAGCAACCAGCCTCAAGATCAAGGACCGCGATCCCTCCGTGCGCGCCCGGTTCACCGATGTGGTCGCGGTTGCGGAAGGCAAACACGATATCAAGCTGATCGACATCCGTTCTGCCGATGAATATTCCGGCAAGATTTTCGCGCCGGAAGGCGTGAAGGAGCTTTCGGTTCGGGCCGGTCATATCCCTGGTGCCGTCAATGTTCCCTGGGGCTCGATCGTCAATGCCGACGGGACATTCAAGCCGGCAGACGAAATCAGGTCTCTCTACGCAGCGAAAGGCGTGGACGGTTCAAAGCCGATCATCACCTATTGCCGCATCGGCGAACGCTCCAGCCACACATGGTTCGCGCTGAAGAAAATCCTCGGCTACGATGTTCGTAACTATGATGGTTCCTGGACCGAATATGGAAATGCGGTCGGAGTACCGGTCAGCAATCCTTCCGGAACGATCTGGACCGGCAAATAATCCAGCCACTGCATCCAATTGGTTCTGCCGGAGAACGCTCGTGAGAGCTGTCCGGCAGAAGTACGGTTCAACAGGCTTTGAAGCATGACTTTTCGAATGGCCATCGTGCCGGCTGCAATCATCCTCGCAGGCCTTCTCACGGCGAGTTACACCCTCGCCATCGATGCGGAAGGCCGGGCTCTTGCATTCTCACTGCTGGCAGGATCCGCCTTCGGCATCGTCCTGCAACGCGGCCGGTTCTGCTTCCTGTGCAATTTTCGCGATCTGTTCGAAAGACGCAGCAGCGATGGAGCGATTGCCATACTCGTGGCACTCGGTGCCGGCGCCGTGCTCTATCAGATCATCATCACCGCATGGATGCCGTTGCCGCTCGAAGGCCGCCTTCCCCCCAGCGCGCATATCGGTCCTGCAGGCTACATATTGGCGCTCGCCGCCTTCGTCTTCGGGCTGGGAATGGCCCTATCCGGATCATGCCTCTCCGCCCATTTTTATCGCCTCGGCGAGGGTGCTTTCGGCTCGCTCGTTGCGATCGGCGGCGCTGCCATAGGCTTCCTTCTCGGTTTCCTGACGTGGCCCCGGCTATATACTTTCACGGTCTTCGACGATCCTCCGGTTTGGCTCCCACATCATCTCGGTTATACGGGTTCTCTGGTTGCAACGCTTGCAGCTCTGCTGCTGCTGACGGTGGCAGCACTAAAGATAGCCCCCATGACCGCTCGCGCTCCAACCGAAGTTCAGGGGCAGCTGTCACCGCTCAAGACGGTATGGATTGCACGGTGGTCTCCCGTCGCGACAGGGATCCTTGTCGCAGCGATCAGCGCGTTTACCTATTTTCGTGTCGCACCGCTCGGCGTGACCGCCGAACTCGGAAGTATCGTCCGGACTGCGGGAATACGCCTTTCCGTTCTGCCAGAGGGCTTGCCCGGGCTCGACACGCTCCGTGGCTGCATCAGCGCCGTCAAGCAAGGCATTCTGTCGCCCAATGGAGTTTTCGTCGGAGGGCTTGTGCTTGCAAGTTTCTCCTCCGCCTTGATCGCCGATCAGTTCAAGCCTTCCTGGCCTGACTTTCGTGGGCTCATCGCCCGCCTGCTTGGCGGTATCATGATGGGCTGGGCAAGCATGATTGCACTCGGCTGCACCGTTGGCGTTTTGCTGTCGGGCATTCACGCAGGCGCCCTTTCCGGCTGGATTTTTCTGGTTTTCTGCACCGCCGGGGCGTGGTTCGGGCTGGCCGTGCGGAAAGCATTTGCCGATCGGCAAGCTTCCCGTTAGTCGCGCCAACAAGCGTTCGCCTGTTGCACGATATCAGTCATCAGCCCCCCAAAATCACCATGACATAACGGAGTTAAGTCATGAATTCCCGCAGACGATAGACGACCGGCGGTTCCACGGATACTTCAGTCAGGAGCTTCTTGTCGGAGAAAAATTCCGACACAGGGATCTGGCACGGATTAAGTCCTCCCAACGCCAGAACAGTATCGGCATTTCGCTCGACGAAATCCATATCGTGGCAGATCATGATGATCGACTTGCCCGCCGCCCGCTCTGCGGCAAGAACATCCTCCAGTCGTTCAGTCCACACTCGATCAAGCCCTCGTTGAGCTTCGTCGAGCAGCAAGACGGGGGGAGCCATCGCGAGTACGGATGCTATGGCCAGAAACCGCCTTTCGGCAGCCGACAGATCAAGGGGATGCTGCGCGCTCTGGTCCAGCAGGGCTGTTCTGTTCAAAGCGTCGGTCACTCGCTCCGATATCTTCTCCGTCGACAATCCGAGTTGTTGCGGCCCGAAAGCCACCTCGTCTTCGACGCGTGCTGCAAACAATTGCTGCTCGGGAGACTGGAACACCGTCCCCATGTAAGCCGCGATCTCGAATATCTTTTTGCCAGACGTCGATATCCCGTCAACCAGAACATCGCCGCTCTGCGGCCTGAGAAGGCCGTTGATGATCCTGAATAGAGTGCTCTTGCCTGCCCCGTTTCGACCGACGATCGCAAGGATATGCCCATCCGGGACAATCGCGCTGATGCCATCGAACAATGCCGGCTGGCCCTGGTAGGCAAAGCCAAGTTTCCTAAGCTCGAGCACTTCTTGATCTCCTCAAAATCGCGGCTGCCTCATCCAGGGTCAATGGAAGATTATTTTGCGATACCTGCTCTGCGGCTTCCAAGGCTGGTTCAATCTCCAGAAAGCCTCGCGTCACGGAAGGCAGGCCGATTGTTGCAATCACAGCCGGATCAAAAAGCGCAGCACGCATGCTTTCCATCTCGCAAAGCTTTCCCTCATGGAGAATGAGCAACCGGCTGGCCCATCCAAGAACCGTATCCGGACTTGTGTCCATGATGATCACGCTGACTTCCGAAGGCATGGCGTTCAGAACTGAAAGCGTGTGAGAACGGGCCTCCGGATCGAGATTGGAGAAGGGCTCGTCGAGGATGAGAACTTTCGGGCGAAGGGCAAGCGCCGAGGCGATCACCAATCGCTGCTGCTCTCCGCCAGACAGGGTGAAGGGATCCCTGTCAGCAAGATGTTCCAAACGGCAGGACGAGAGAGCTTCGTCGCGCCGCGTAATGATTTCATGCGTCGGGAGACACAGGTTTTCGGGACCGAACGCAATCTCTTCGGCTACCGTGAAGGCGCGTCCGGAAATATGCTGCGCGGGAAACTGTCCGACCAACTGAACGGTGGCGGCACGTTCCGCCAGGCCGTAGTCCTCCCACGGCCTGCCGTTCCACAGGCAGCCGCCTGCGGTAAGTCGGTGAGTGCCACCGCTGAACCAGCCTGCCAGCCATCCCGCAAGCGTCGATTTACCGGAACCGTTGCCGCCCAGAACGGCAATCCGCTCCCCCTGGGTGACCCGCAGGGAGACGCCCTTGAGTACCTCACGGGATGCAAATCCCGCGTGAAGGCCGATTACCTCGATCATCGCAACACTACAATCACGATTCCCGTTGCCGTGAGAACGGTCAGCAACCAGCGTAGAACTCGCTGTGATAGCGTATCTGCAGGTGGATCGACCAAAGTCCGGGAGGGCAGAGCCCTGAACCCTCGTGCCGTCAACACATGCGACCGCTCCTGAGCGTCAGCGAGTGCGGAAGTCAAGAGTGGGACGAGCAGCATGCGCAATGCCTGCAGACGCCGCCAAGGCGTGCCATCGACCCTCAGCCCACGCGCCTGTTGAGCGTTGCTGATCGCTTTTGCCCGTGCGGTAAACTGATCCAGAAGCAGGAGCGGACTTGCGAGAAGAAAGGAAAGGCCGGGCGGCCAGCGCGCAGCATCCAATGCGCGAAGCAGTGTTGCGGGCGCAGTGGTCGACACGAACAGCAACGATGCGGACAGGATCAGCGAAATCCGCCCGCCGACAAGCGACGCATGATCCAGGCCGGTCGAGCTGTAGAACAACCAGCCCAGTGCCGGTTTCATGTCGGGCCGAGGAAGGATGGCGCCGTGAAAGATGAAGACAGCGACGGTAAATGGAAGCGAAAGAACGACGTACCGCCAGGCAAGATTTCGTCCCACCCCGGAAAATGCGCCGATCAGGAGTATGGCCGCACTTGCCATCCAGAGCATCAGCGGCGGCAAAATGAAAGATGTCGCCACGAGGGCAAGCAATGCGGTTGATTTCGTCAACGGGTTTGCCCGGTGAAGCGCACTCTTCCCCGGGCAATAAATGGATGTATTCAGCATCAAACAGAAGCTCTGCTGAACTTCAGATAGTCGTAACCGCCCGTCAGTCGTTCCGGCAGCTGCCGAACCAGGCCCCAGACAAGCAATACGGAAAGTACCTTGTCGGCAACGTTCGCACCGAAAACCGTGAATGCGACCGAACTTACCAGGGTCTGGCCAACACTTGAGAAATACGCAACGAAGAAATCGGCACCGGAGCCTGTGACACCGCCGAAAAGATAGATCCGGATCGGCACGGCTACGACGGTCAGTGCAGCTGCAATGACAACGCCGGAAATCACGGTCTGCCAGATCGTCTTGAACCAGCCGGCTCTCGCCAGCAGACCTGCAACAAGGCCGATGACCAGCGCGACCGGTGCGAAGGCGGCGGCAACGGGTGCAAAGATCAACCCGATGATCACGTTGGTGAATATGCCGGTTATCGCGCCGGCAATGGGGCCCGCCAGCACCGCCACCAATATCGTCCCGATTGAATCCAGGAAAATCGGCAAACGCAGCAGATCATTGAATTGACCGCCAACGATGTTGATCACGATCGCCACTGCGATAAGCGCAAGAACCTTGGTATCGAAATAGGTTCTGGTTGTAGTTGACATGGATATTACCCCCTATTGAGCGCCGCATCGGCCTGGCCCCGACCAGACTGATGCGCTCGTTGATGTTCAGATGGATGAGCGTGGTTCGACCACAAGTTCTTCCCAGCCCGATTGCGGGCAGAGTTCACGGCGAAACGACAAATCGGTGAATTCTGCGAGCGTGATTTCCGCCGTCGTATAGACAGCCGACCCCTCGCCGAAATGGGCGCCTATCGTTTTTCCTGTCCGGTCGGAAAGCGAGATATGAAGATGCTCGCCCTTCTCGTCGATCGTACCGACCAGCGAAACGATCTCGAAATGCCCGCTGACTTCAGCCCAGACGCCTGTATTTGCATAGCGGAGCAGCGCCGTGTTCAGACTTCCGACAACCGACACAATTGAGACGGCCTTGAGGCTGTTGGCATTGACGAAGGCCCTCAGCTCCTTGACGACGTCCTGGCCAGGTTTCAATCTGACCGCATAGAAGCGCGCGCCGCTTGATGGCGCGTTCGCATACTCACTCATTTCTCACCTTTTCTAGATTTATCTGATGCAATTGAGAACGGCACCGTGATGAGCCGTCTTGTAAATGAAGGGAGCTTCTGTCGACTGCGCGACGCAAGCGACATGCTGGCGGATGGCTGGTGTCCATCCTTCGGTGTTGAATTGGAAATCGGCGTTATCGGAGCGATGCCTCTGCTTGGATCAGGTATCGAGCAGATCAAATATTCTATAGTTTTTATAGATTTTTTATTTCTGCGCTCGCCGCCGCACTTAAACAATTATGGTCGATGAATCGGCATGATGAAGATGATATTTTCGCATCTGGATGCCAAAGCCCTGACAGGCTGAGATTGGGTATGGTCAACAGCCGCCACCATGCCAGGACCTTCACAAGGCCCGTTGCCTGACTTTGAGATCGGCTACGCAATGGCCTCCTCGGGATGAGGATAGCCCGGCGCTAACGGTATCGGCCCCGAGGTACCGATATTCCCGCAGCCGAGCAGAGATCGTTTTCGGTGAGCCGACCAAGGCCGTAGCGGTCCAACAACGGCCTGCAGCTTTGGAGAAACCCGAACGGCCTATCGTGCTGCGAAGGAATGAAAGGTAAGCGGCAAAGATCCACACGCATTCGTTTATGCGCCACGCGGGAGCTTCCCGACCCTTGGGGAGACGGCGCAATGAATTTGTAGTCGCTAGCGGACAGTCAGCCTTAGCAAGTTCATCCCGAGTGCCGCGATATTAAGCAAATGCCTTTTCTAAAGCTCGCTTATTTCGGCAAAGCCCTCCCTCGCGAAAATAGTCCATTAAATTAATGTAATACCAGGTTCGGCACATCGGGGGACAAACCGCTGGCAGGAGCCTGATTGTCATCAGGAGTTTTTCATATGAAATCCCAAGGACTTATTCGCGCCGCGCTGAAACCGGCGATCGCTGCAATAGTGGTTTCGGCGCTATGCCTTTCTGCCCCTGCCAACGCCGGACCGACGCTTGACAAGATCAACCAGCGCGGCACGATCAAGGTAGGCGTGGGCACGACGCCCGGCTTTTTCTCGCCGGATAGCGCTGGCAAATGGCAGGGTTTCTTCATCGACTACGGTCGCGCGCTGTCAATCGCGGTATTCGGCAATCCCGACAAGGTCGAGTTCACGAATTCCTCTCCACAGCAGCGCCTTCCCGCACTGCAGAGCGGCGAGTTCGATATCCTGCTTTCGGGGGTCACCGTGACCGTTACGCGAGCGTTCAAGCTCGGTTTCCACTTCGGCCCGACGATCTTTTATGACGGCCAGGGCATTCTCGTCCGCAAGGATCTCGGCGTCACAAAAGCTGCGGATCTCGATGGCGCAACGATTGGCGCACAAAGCGGCACGACCGGTGAACTCAACGTGGCTGACTTTTTCCGCAAGACCGGCAAAAAGTTCACGCCGGTAACGATCGAGGATACCGGACAGTTCATCGCCGCACTCGAATCCGGACGTGTCGATGCCATCACCCAGGACTCGTCCGACCTCGTCGGAAAACGCACCCAGCTCAAGAAACCGGATGACTACATCATTCTGCCCGAGCGCCTGTCGAAGGAGCCGCTTGCGCCCGCCATTGCGGGCGGTGACGACCGCTGGCTGGAAATCGTCAACTGGACGGTCAATGCCACGATCCAGGCCGAGGAATGGGGTATAACTTCCAAGAATGTCGATGAATTCCTGAAGTCGGAAGATCCTGCCATCCAGCGTTTCCTCGGCGTCGATCCGGCGCTGGGCGCAGCAATCGGCCTTGATCCGAAATGGGCCTACAACATCATCAAGACGGTCGGCAATTATGGCGAGATCTTTGATCGTCATCTGAAACCGCTTGGCTGGGATCGCGGTTACAACCGTCTATGGACGGATGGCGGCCTGCTCTATTCTCCGCCGTTCCGCTGAGAAGGCAATCATCGCTTATGTCGATCATTGCGACGCCGGGCCCCCGCAGGCCCGGCTTTCATCGCCGGTTGCAGATGTGGTGGGGTGGCCGGGCCTTGCTTCAACTCGTCATATTGGGGCTTTTCGTGGCTCTGATCGTATACCTGACAGTAAACGTCGGCGACACGATGCAGCGTATCGGCATCTCTCCGGGCTTTGATTTTATTTGGCGGTCGACGAATTTCGAGATTGGGGAAAGCACGATCCCGTTCACCGCAAGCGATCCATATATTCGGGCCATCGTTGTCGGCCTTATCAACACACTCAAGGTCTCGCTGTTCGGATGCGTTCTGGCGACCTTCCTCGGTGTCATGATCGGCGTCGCCGGGCTCTCCGGTAATCTCCTGCTTGCGGCACTGGTACGCTGGTATATCGAGATCATCCGCAACACGCCGCTGTTGCTGCAACTGTTCTTCTGGATTTCGCTTGCAAAGGCGTTTCCCGCTCCGCGGCAGGCAGTCGCCCTTCTCGGCTCCGTCTATCTGACGAACCGCGGGGTCTATATTCCGTCGATAAAGGCCGAAGACCTGGCCATGGGGTTACCCGCAGCCTTTGCAGCGACCACTGCAGTCTACGCGGTCATGCTTCTTGTTCTGTTCCGAGCGGGCAAGTTCAATGGCCGTAATGCCATTCTGGCCGGCTTGGGAATCCTGTCGGCGGTCGCGACAGTCCTTCACCTTGGCGGTATCGACATCACGTTCGAGGCCCCGGCGCTTTCAGGTTTCAACATTAAAGGTGGCTACAATCTTTCGCCGGAATTTGCCGCACTGCTAACCGGCCTCGTCGTAAAATTCTCGGCCGTCATCGCCGAAATCGTTCGTGCAGGCATCCAATCCGTCAATCGGGGGCAATGGGAAGCGGCAAGGTCTCTGGGATTGCACAACGGCCAGATCATGCGTCTGGTCGTCCTGCCGCAGGCGCTGCGTGTCATCACGCCGCTGACGACGTCGAGTTATCTCGACCTGACCAAGGACTCGAGCCTTGCCGTGGCGATTGGCTATCCCGACCTCGTCAGCATCGTCAACACCACGGCCAACACGACAGGCCAATCATTGGAGGCGCTACTAATCCTGATCGGAACCTACCTCGCCATCAATCTCACAGTCTCGGCACTAATGAACGAGTACAACAAGCGCGTTGCGTTGAAAGGGATGGCGCGATGACCGTTGCATCACAATTCGAGGTTCGACGCCTGACAAGGAAGCGCTTTTCGGCCTTGCGTGTGGGGTTGTTCGGATCGACCACTAATACGATCGTCACGCTTGTGACACTTGCCCTGCTGGTATGGCTTGTCCCACCATTTTTCCGTTGGGCTTTTCTCGAAGCCACATGGAGCGGCGATCAGACGGCCTGTGCCGCGCGCGATGGCGCGTGCTGGGCATTTGTCATAGCGAAGCTCCGCTTCATGTTTCTCGCCTTTTATCCGCAGGAGCTTCAGTGGCGGCCGATTATCGTCATCCTGATCCTTGTCAGCTTGCTATTTGCCAGCGCCCTCCCCCGTTTCTGGCGCAAGGAACTGCTGGTCGCATGGCCCCTCGCGGTGGCCGCATGCTGGCTTTTGCTCACAGGTGGGTTCGGACTTTCCCCGGTCTCTTCAAACCAATGGGGCGGCTTGCCCGTCACCCTGTTCGTATGGGCAGTCTGTTTTGCCGCAGCGACGCCGATCGCGATCCTTCTGGCGCTCGCCCGGCGCTCCAGGCTCGGCGGTTTGAGGACATTTTCGATCGCGTATATCGAAGTCATGCGCGGGACGCCCATGGTGGCAATCCTTTACGTCGCCATGCTGATCCTGCCTATGGCACTGCCCGGTGCCCATTTCGACAAAATGATCCGGGCCATGATCATGATAACCTTGTTCTGGGCAGCCTATATCGCCGAAGTCGTTCGCGCCGGACTGCAAGCCATTCCATCCGGGCAGGAAGAAGCAGCGACCGCTCTCGGCATCGGCTACTGGCGCACGATGCAATTGGTCATTCTGCCACAAGCGCTAAGGCTGGTTATACCGGGCATGGTCAATCTCGCGATCGGCTTTCTGCTTGCCACCTCACTTCTGGCAGTCATTGGAATATTCGATCTGCTGAATGCGGCCCGTGCTTCGGCAACCGACCCCAATTGGCTGGGCTTTTACAATGAAGCTTATCTCGTGGTAGCGCTGGTCTATTTCGTGATGTGTTTTGGCGCTTCACGGTACAGCCTCTGGCTGGAGCGCCGATTGCGAGCAGACACCCGCCTATGAACTGTTTGCTGGAGGAGATCTATCGAGGTCAGCAATACGGTAAAAACGCTCTTGGTAAGGTCGCCGCCCTGAACAAAATGCCCCTGCGAAGCCCAGAAGTCGCCTCCATGAAAAGCGGCTCTTATAGGGAGCCGCGAATTTGTCAGAGAAAGATCAGAGTTCCTGCCACGAAAGCAAATGCGCCAGTTATTGCGCAATGCGCCAACCATCTCTCGATGTGAATTGACGTTACTCGCAGCCTGTTAATATCCCGGCGAAGCGCCGGACGCCGCTCAAAAGCCAACGCCATGACAACCTCCTCTTAGTAAGCGAAATGAACGCTCCAGAACAGGGTCACGTTGTCGTCACGCTCCACAGTTTCCTGGTCATCGTGATCTTCCTTGGCCGTCCGCGCAAAAGCTTCGGGCGTTAATCGTGCCTCTTCCCGAGCATTCGCTATCACCTTGCGCACCGGACCGAATAGGTCGAAACCGAAAAGGGAAATACCACCGCCAATCATTGTCAGCCTCCGTACCTTGGAAAACATACGGCACAGTTTCGCCGGAACCACGGCAATTTCCAATATTGTCTACTAAAATACTGCACTAATTTACACGGTCAGCGGAGACAAACTTGCCCGAATTTCGACACCTCAGGAAACACGAGTTTTTACAAGCAAGAAGTCGGTGGAAGACGTGGAATGAGAATCCTGCTGGGTATGGGTGACAGGCTATCGGTCATGAAACCACGCCTAAATGGTGCCTCAGCGCCTGACACGATGAGCGATCGAACGATTCAAGCGACCGTCGCCGGTACGTCTCAATATCATCACCTTGCTTGCCACGGGGACGCGGCGGATCGAGGGTGAACTCTTCGAGTATAGCCGGCAGGAAACCTTTTCTACACGATGGCGCATATTCGCGATTATCTTCTTTGTCTACTTTTTCGATAGCCAATAACATGGGATCAAAGGCGAGATTTCGCCCGGCATTCTAACAATACGAGGCTGATCGTGCCCCTTGATTCCGCAGCGGTCGAAACCGAGACCTCCCTCCCTACCCTCGACATTTCTCGCTTTCACGGGACGGCAGAAGAAAGAGAAGCTTTCATCGCCGAGTTGCGCAAGGTGCTTTATGATCATGGCTTCTTCTATCTGAAAGGCCACGGTGTCAGCCCGACGCTGATCGAGGATCTCGTCTCCACTGCGAAACGTTTCTTCGCTCTGCCCCTTGAAGAGAAACTCAAGATCGAGATGGTCAATTCACCGCATTTTCGCGGGTATAACCGTGCGGGGCAGGAACGTACCCGCGGAGAGCCGGACTGGCGCGAACAATTGGACATCAACACGGAAGGCACACCGGTTGCAATCGGTCCTGATACGCCCGCGTGGAAACGTCTGCTCGGACCGAACCAATGGCCGACCGCACTGCCTGAGCTCAAGCCGCTGCTTCTCGAATACCAGGCGGAAGTTACCCGTGTCGGCATCGACATTCTGAAAGCGATCGCAGCGGCTCTTGGCCAAGCGGAAAACGTCTTCGCCGAGATTTACGAACCACAGCCATCCCAGCTTCTGAAAATCATCCGCTACCCCGGTCGTGAAATCGCCCGAAGCGACCAGGGGGTCGGTGCCCATAAGGATGGCGGCTTCGTCACCGTACTTCTGCAGGATACGACGCCCGGGCTTCGCGTCCGCACCGAAGACGGTGTCTGGATCGATGCGCCACCGGTTCCCGGCACATTCGTCATCAATACCGGCGAATTGCTTGAACTGGCCACCAACGGCTTCGTGCGTGCCGATGTCCACGATGTCGTCGCACCGCCGGCTGGCACTGAGCGATTTTCGGTCGCCTTTTTCCTCGGCTCACGCTACGACGCAACCATTCCGGTCGTTGAATTGCCGGAAGACCTGAAAAAGGTGGAGCGAGGCATCACCGTGGATCCCCTCAATCCGATTTTCAGAGAAGTCGGTCAGAATCATCTCAAGAGCAGGCTGCGATCCCATCCGGATGTCGCGCTGGCACATCACGCAGATCTTCTGCCACAACAGCGGGCAACAGCCTGACCCGGACAGTTCCTCATGCATCCACGCTCATCGACGATTTTACGGATTATATCTTCGTGACGCGCGATATGCCTGATCCGATCAGGCGCAAATTCCTGGGGCCGGTGGTTGCCTTCAGCCATGAACAGAGCAGCTGGCACAGTCGCCAATGGGCCGGAAGTAAGGCGTTACGCCCTGCATTTGACCCAAACGAATATGCTGAAAAGCCCCTTGCAGACCGAAGATTACCCGATCCGAAGATGTCTTCGTGGGTAAATGGCGTTGTCCATGCGCAGAATGACACGCCGGGGATGTGGCGGTTGAATGCCGATATTGGTCAAACCCGTCGAACATCTCCCGTCATATCAGGATATCGATTGCCGAAAATGACCTGCAGCGTCTAGCCGTTTGCCATCTTCACAGAGGAAGTGGAGCGCTTTGCGACCATTTCTTCAAGTGTCATTTTGTCCAGGACCTCGGAGACGGCATCGCGGACCTCCATCATCGAATGGCGTACCTGACAGTCATCAGGGTGATCGCAATCATCACACGCCTCAAAAGCCGTCTTGCTGGCGCAACGGATCGGTGCAAGCGGACCATCGAGAATCCTGACAGCCTGGCCAATCGAAATCTCCGACGCCGGCTTAGACAGGGCATAACCGCCGCCTGGGCCCTTTTTCGAGCGCAGTATCCCCCCCTTACGCAATTCCAGAAGGATCGCATCGAGGAATTTCTTGGAGATGTTGTTCTGCTCGGCAATTTCGCTCACGAAAGCCGTTTTGCCAGGCTCGAGTTGCGCCAGATGAACCAGTGCCTTGAGGCCGTATTTTCCCTTTTTTGTCAGCATCGAGGTTCAAAATTCCACATGAGCAATAACCGCGCAATCACCGGGTCATGCTGACCGATACAGGAGTTGGAGAAAACGTTCAACAAAGGGTTGTTGAGGGTAACCGGGCTTGATCGGTGGCTTGGTCCGGACAGCGGCTCCGCGGGTTATAGACAACAGGCTTCCAACTTTCAGCTCATCAGTAGTTATCCTTTCCAACCTGAGAGGCCCGAACAAAGTCGGATCCTCGAAAGTAGGCCCGGCATCACCATCATCGCGGTCTATACCCCGCGATGAGTGTCGCAAGCCTTTCCTGTTGTCGCGATCTCGAAAATCGAATGCGCATGTCGACACGAAGCGAAACACTATTCAGACATGATCGACGACGAGAGCGAGACATTTCCAATGCAAAGACAAGTCTTTAAATTCGGCAGACTGCCATCTGCGCCTGAAACACCCGCGGCGGGTGTTGCGCTGTGGCAACATTCCTGCCGCTGAAGCCACGAGGACAATCTACGTTCCATAGACCGAAACCGTTGCGTGACGGCCGATAACGGGATGCCCGCGTCGGCAATCACGACCGGAATACCAAACGAAAGATAGCTCAGCATAAACATGGCAGCGAACAGCCCACTGCCATCGCCAAGCGGCACAATGCTTCTCATGGAGCAGTAAGAACATGTTCTGACCCCGGCAAACGCAAGCGTGAGAACGAGGATCTGGACAGATCTCCAACCTACGATCGTCAACGACAACTGGCCGAGCAATTAGTCATCAGTTTCGTCGCCACTATCGTCCATTCTTGTCGGGGCGATGATGAACATATTCGACGACCGTTCCGTCACGATGGCGAACATTGAAAGCCCGACCTGTCGGCACGTCATGGAGGTCCCAGACGAATTCTGCACCTTCCTCCACAAACTTTTCGAAGTATGGCTGAACGTCATCAACCAGTACGGTCCCGGTCGTCTGACGGAAGGGAGAAAGTTGTTCGTCAGTGCCTTCGATAATGAGGAACGAGCCGACCATCGCCAGGTACAGACCGACTTCCGCAAAAGGGAAAAAGGCGTCGTGTTCCCCATCTTGAAGATTTTCGTAATATGCGATGGTTTCCTCCAACTTGCCGGGTGACACAAATACCCGGATCAATGTCCGCGGTTTCTGGCCCGTCGTATCCTTCAGGCGGCGACGCATCGGCTGACGGTAGAATTCGCTCGCAGTCATTGTCAGCATTTCCACATTTGATCCGAAGATAATCCAATCCGTTGGCGGCGGTCTAAGCGATCACGGCGTCGCGTAGATTACCTCGCCAATCTTTGCCGCGTTGCAGCCTGGTCTCCCAGGCCGGGCAATTCGAGATTGGATCGGAAGTCGTCACCGACGTAATCCGTATCGATGATCGAACGACGGCGCAGTTCCGGCAGGAGCCCGTTCACGAGCAAATCCTCCTGTTCGGGATTTCCGAAGCCGTGAAGAGAAAGGACATCGAGAATGCCCGCGCGATAACGTTCCTCGATCGCATCGACGAGCTGTTCGGGCGTTCCGGCTAGCGACCAGTGCCCCGTTTCCTGCGCCTGGATGATCAACTCGCGCAGCGTGAGCCCTTCCTTGGCATAACGCCTGAACACCTCCACCCGGCCCCGACGGCGGTTGATGCTCGTTACCTCTGGAAGCAACGTATCCGGCAAAGGTTCATCAAGTGGTAGTTCAGAGAGATCCAATCCGCCGCCCAGCATGTCGGCCAGTTTCAGACGACCCTGTTCGTAGTCGATCTTTTCGTGCTTCTCCTTCAGCCGGCGTGCGACATCCGCATCGCTCTCGCCGATCACGGCGTGGAAGGAATTCATGATGAAGGGCAGGCCCGCAGCCCTTCCGAAACCGCTGGCGCGGCGCCGCAGTTCGGTGGCAAAGGCAATCGCATCGTCCAGACGCGGCTGCGATGTATAGACCACTTCGGCATACCACGCGCCGACGTTAACGCCCGCTTCCGACTGCCCCGCCTGGAAAAGCACAGCCCTGCCCTGCGGCAATGGCGGCACGTTCAGCGGGCCTTGCACGTCGAAATGCCTGCCCTTGTACGCAATGGGATGAAATTTCGCATGATCCACCGTGATAGCCCCGCTCGCGCGACGCTGGGCGACATCACGGTCATTGGCATCGTAAAGTGCGTTCACCACTTCGATAAACTCGGCGGCACGGGCATAGCGTTCTTCTGGGCTCGGCAAGGTCTCGCCAAAATTCTCCTCGCCGACGGAGGATGTGACCGCATTCCATCCAGCGCGGCCGCCACTCAAGTGATCGAGTGTTCCGATCTGGCGGGCGAGATTGTACGGGTGGTGAAACGTGGTGGAGATCGTGGCGATCAAGCCGATCTGCGATGTTGCCTGGCTGAGTGCCGAAAGCGTGACGATCGGCTCTTGAATGCCCGCCGTTCCGGCAAGGCCGGCCGGATCGATATGAAGCAGATCGGCAGTAAAAAGGCCGGTGATCTTCTCCGCCTCAGCCTTTTTTGCAAGTGCTACCGCCCGGTTTATCCCGGTCGTAGGCGTAGGGTCGTTCGATGCTGCAATCACGCTGCTGGCACCGGTAAGCGTTTTCAAGCGGCGGGGGCGATTGAGTGCCATAGTCGGTTTCTCCTGAATGGATGTGATGTCGTAAAACTTGTTCGCCAGGGCCATCCGGCAGCTCAGGCGAGCGTCGGCACGGCCTCTATCAGTGTTCGTGTGTAGCCATGCCGCGGCGCAGAAAACACTTGAGCCACATCGCCGCTTTCGACGATTCGGCCGTCCTTCATCACCAACACACGATCGGTGAGGTGATGCACAACGCCGAGATCGTGAGAGATGAACAGAAGCGATGTACCGGAAGCAGCCTGAAGTTCGGCCAGAAGATCAAGTACCTGTGCCTGCACGGAAACATCCAGCGCGCTGACCGGCTCGTCGGCGATGAGCAGCCTTGGCCGGGGTGCAAAGGCGCGGGCAATCGCTACACGCTGGCGCTGGCCGCCCGAAAGCTCGCGCGGATACCGCTTGAGAAAGTCGCCGCTAAGCCGCACCGCCTCGAGCACTTCCAGCACCCGGTCACGTCGCTCGGCGCCAAAGAGGCCGGTCACATCGAGACTTTCGCCGACGATCTTTTCCACCGTGTAGCGTGGATCGAAGGAACTGAACGCATCCTGGGCGATCAACTGCATGATGCTGCGGCGCGGCCTGCGAGTATTTTCGGCGACGTTGCTCCACAATTCGCCATCGACGAAAACCTCGCCTTCCTCCGGCTCAACAAGTCCCAGAACCATTTTGGCGACGGTTGTCTTGCCTGAGCCGGATTCGCCTACGATGCCGAGCGCCTCGCCGGCGGACAGATCGAAAGAAACATCATTGACGACCGGCGTGCTTTCGGGGCCGCCGTAATGTTTGACGAGGTTACGGACCGAAAGAACGTGGGTGCCGGCATGCACCGTTTTTGAAGGCAGAGGGATACGTGCCGCGCGTGGCATCCCTCCTTTGACATGATCTTCAGCAGACGTTGTCACCGAAGCCGAAAGCCGAAAACCTTTCGAACCGGCTGAAGGCACGGCATCGAGGAGCTGGCGCGTGTAAGGATGGCGCGGATTGCGCAACAGCTCCACTGTCAATCCTTCCTCGACGATCCGGCCTTCCTTCATCACAAGCACCCGATCGGCAAGGCGCGAGACAACTGCCAGATCATGACTGATCAAAAGCAGTGTGTGCCCGGCCTTGCGCCGCTCGGCCAGAAGGTCAAGGATCTGTTTCTGCACGGTGGCATCCAGCGCCGTCGTCGGTTCGTCTGCGATCAGCAGCGACGGATTTCGTGCGATGGCCGTGGCGATCAGCGCCCGCTGTCGCAAGCCGCCGGAAAGCTGATGCGGATATTGCCGCAGTCGCCGGTCGGGATCGGGAATTCCGACAGATTTCAGCAGCAGGTTGCTGTCCAAACCCGGTCGTGAGCGCGAGAACAGCTTTCGTCGTCCGGCGGCATCGGAAAGCTGCTGGGCGATGCGGCGTAACGGATCGAGCGACACCAGCGCATCCTGCAGCACGAAACCGATCTCCTGACCCCGCAAGCAACGCCAGTCGGTTTCACGAAACGAAAGAACATCCTTGCCCGAAACTTCGAACTTGTCGGCAGAGACGCTGGCCGTATTTCCGGAAAGTCCGAGAAGCGACCTGGCCGTCACCGATTTTCCCGAGCCGGATTCACCGACAAGCGCAACGGTTTCACCGCGATGGATGGTCAGGTCGATACCGTGCACGACGGTGTTTTGCGCACCGTCACGCGGAAAGCCGATCTTCAGATTGCGAACATCGATCAGTGGCGTCATGCCTGCCTCCTGCCCTCGAATGCCAGTTGCCAGCGTTTGCCGAGAATGCTGATGGCGATGACCGTGAGCGTGATTGCCACGCCCGGCCACACCCCGATCCACCACGCGACACGCAGATAGTTGCGCGCCTCCGCCAGCATTGCGCCCCATTCGGGTATCGGCGGCTGCGGCCCCATGCCGAGAAAACTCAGGCCAGCCGCCTGGATGATCGTGGAGCCCAGGCCGATCGTTGCAAGGATCGGCACCTGCGCGATCGCGTGCGGCAGAACGTGGCGGATGATGAGCGTGTTACGCCCAAGCCCGAAGGTTTTCGCCTGTTCGACATAACCGCTCCTGGCGATGACAAAGGTCTGCGCACGCACGACACGGGCAAAACGCGGCACGGAGGCGACACCCAGAGCAAAAATGAGATTGACGGTTCCCGGCCCGGTAAACGAGATCAGCACCAGCGCCAGAAGCAAGTCGGGAAAGGAGGAGACGACATCGAGGAAACGCGAAATGGCCTCGTCGACAATGCCGCGCGTCAACCCCGCGACCAGCCCGAGAAAGGACCCTGCCAAGGCCGCTATGGCAATCGCACTGACACCGATCAGGATCGAATAGCGAGCCCCGTACACCACGCGGGAAAACACGTCGCGGCCCAGATGATCGGTCCCGAACCAGTGTTCGGCAGACGGCGGCAACTGCGATTTGATCGGATCGGCCAAAAGCGGATTGTCGGCTGTGACGAGCTGCGGCCAAAAGGTTGCTGTTGCGACGAAAACCAGGAACAGCGATGAAAGCACGACACCCGGCCGGGAAAGAAATGCAGTGACTATCTTTCTGGAACGGCCCGTCGCAGTCAGGGAATGATCGAAGAAAACGCTCATACCTTCGCCCTCCCACCCTCGTTACGCAAACGTGGATCGAGCAGTAGATAGAGGATATCCACCAGCGTACTCATCGCCACGTAAATGAGCGCTGAGAGGATGGCGACGGCCAGCACGACCGGCATGTCATGCGCCAGAACGGCGTCGACGGTGATGCGCCCAAGCCCCGGCCGTCCGAAAACCGCTTCGGTGATGACCGCGCCGGAAAGCAGGTTGCCGACCAGCCAGCCGGCCAGCGTCACGGCCGGCAGTGCCGCATGGCGTAGACCATGGCGAAGCCGCAGCGCGAGATCGCTCGCACCCCAACTGCGAACGGTCAGCGCGAACGGTTCCTCCAGCGCCCGCTCCAATCCTTCCCGCAGCACCTGCCCGAGCACGGCGCCGAGCGAGAGCCCGAGCGACAAGGCAGGCAGCACGAGTGCTGAAAGGTTTCTGTCTCCAGAAACCGGAAAGATTTTTAATGTGAAGGAGAAGACATAAAGCAAAAGGATACCGAGCCAGAAGGTCGGCGTCGAGATCAGTGTCAGTTCGAGCCCCCCGGCAATACTACGCGGAATACGCTTGCCGGCGGTCAGCACCGCACTGGCGATGGCAAAAATGATGGCGACGGCAAGTGAAGCGATTGTCAGCTTCAGCGTTGGCAGCATCTGTGATGCAACAAGACCGGAAATATCGGTCTGGAGAATATAGGACCGCCCGAAATCGCCCTGTAAAAGCCGTCCGAGATAAGCCAGATACTGTTCCAGCAGTGACTGGTCCAACCCCCACTCGGCACGGATCGCAGCCTCCACTTCCGGCGTGCGGATTTGTTCGCCGATCAACAGACTGACGATATCGCCGGGTGCGAGCTGGACGCTGATGAAGCTTAGCGTCACCGCTGCCCAGAGAACGAGAATGCCCGAACCGATACGACCAAGTACCTGCATCGGCAGGCCGCTTCGCGCAAGAAAATGCCTACGGCGGTAGTTGGCCACGGATGCGTGGCCAAGGGTCGTCACATTGTCAGCAGTCATGCCATCCGCTCCTGCACTTTTTCTCCGGTCTGCCGTGTGAGCATGTCGGACTATTCGCTTTTCCAGATGTCGTAGGCGCTTTCGGGCAATTGCTTGAACGGCCGGAAGCTGATCCCCTTCACATGGCTTGCAGCAGCAATCTGATCTTCCGGCTCATAGAGCGGGATGGCATAGGCCTCTTCGACAATCGCGAAACGCTGCAGCTTGGTGTAGATTTCGAAGCGTTTCTTCTGATCGAGCGTCGAGGCGGCTTCGCTCAGCCATGCGGCCAGTTCCGGTGCCGAGGCGCGGCTGTAGTTGATCGTTCCACCCTTATCGAGCGGCAGGTAATGGTATTCGATATCAATCGCATCCGTCGGTGTGTTGGAATTGGCGATCGAGCCGAATTCGCCGGTCTTGCGGCGCTCGGTATAGGTGCCGGCATCGACATAATTGATAGCGAGATCGATGCCCGCGACCTGCCGCGCCTGCGCCTGCAGGGCCTGTAGCAGTACATCACGCTGGTCACGCACCGTCGCCTGCGCCTGCACGACCTCGATTGTCAGGCGCTTGCCGTCTTTGACACGAAAACCTTTCGCGTCCCTGTCTTTCCAGCCGGCATCGTCGAGCAGGCCGTTGGCGATCTCGGCATCGGCGCCATAGGTTTTTTCGATACTTTTGTCGTAAAATTGCGGGTCAATCGGCGAGGTAATGCCCCATGCCCGTGTGCGCTCACCGCGATAGACGGCCTGCAGAACCTTGTCGATATCGAGAGAGGCGAGCAGTGCCTTGCGGACCTTCACGTCCTGGGTTGGCCCCCAGGTGACGTTGAGGAAAAGCGAATAGGGTGTGCCGGTATTCAGTGCTGTCCGGTAGGTGAAATCCGGATTTTCCTTGAAGAGTGCTGCATCATTGCCCGAAATACCCTCGATCACGTCGAGCTGGCCCGATGTCAGCGCGCCGGTGCGCACGGAGGATTCTGGCAGGAAGCGATAGGTTACCTGATCAAGATAGGCCGGCCCCTGATGAGCGGCTGTCGATGGTGCCCAGGCATAGGCCGGGTTCTTCTCGAACTGAATTTCCTGCCCCTTGACGTAGCGCTTGAGGATGAACGGCCCGGTACCGGCTATCTCCGGCCCGCCAGACTTGATCTGCGACGAGGAAAATGCCGCCGGCGACAGGATTTCCAGCCCCGCAACATAATCGAAGAAAGGCGCGTAAATGGCCTTGAGCGTGAAGGACACCGTGTGGTCATCGACCGCCTTCAGCTCGGCAATGCGCGAGACAGGCCCTGCACTGACACTGGTCGAATAGGCCGGATCCCGGAGCTTTTCGAAATTGGCGACCACTGCCTTCGCATCGAATTTCTGGCCGTCAGTAAAAGTGACGTCGCTACGCAGCTTGAACGTATAGGTCTTGCCGTCTTTGGAAATCTCGTAACCGGTGGCAAGCCACGGCACGTAGCCGCCGTCGGCTGTGCGGGCCAAAAGCGATTCATAGGCGTTGCGCAACAAAAGCTTGGTCTTGTCCTGACCGTTGAGTTGTGGGTTGAGGGTGGCAGGATCGGTTTCCACGCCCCAGGTCAGCACACCACCGCTGACAGGTTTCGCGTCCTGCGCCAGGGAGGCAACCGGGACGGCGGCAAGAGCCAGTAGCGCGGTGCCGGCGAGAATGAATTGTCTGCGATCGAACATGCGTAAACTCCGTTAAAGATGTTGAACCACAGACGCGTCAGGCGTTCTGCTGAAGCCAGATGTCGTAGGCGTTTTCGGGAAGGCGTTTAAACGGGCGGAAGCCTACGCCCTTGACCTCGCCACTGGCGGCGATCTGGTCGTCGGGCACGTAAAGCGGCAAACCGAGCGCCTGCTCAAGGATGGCGTAGCGCTGCAGTTTTGCGTAGATTTCGAAGCGCTTGTTTGTATCGAGGGTCGATGCGGCTTCATCGAGCCAGGCGGAAACCTCCGGAGCTTCGGTTCGGCTGTAGTTGATCGAGCCGCCCTTGTCGCGCGGTAGGTAGTGGAAATAGATCGTGACGCCGTTTTCCTGCGTGGTCGTCGAGTTCGGGATGATGCCGTATTGCCCATCCTTCTGACGGGTGGAATAGGTTCCCGCATCGACATATTGCAGGGCGATATCAATGCCAGCATGCTGGCGTGCCTGCGCCTGCACGGCCTGCAAAAGGATGTCGCGCTGGTCGCGCACCGTCGCCTGCGACTGGACGACCTCGATCGTCAGCCGTTTACCATCCTTTATGCGAAAACCTTCGCCATCGCGCTCCGACCAGCCAGCCTCGTCCAGCAGGCGGTTGGCCAGTTTCGGATCGAAACCATAGGCGCCTTCGATGCTCTTGTCGTAAAAATCGGTATCGGCGGGGGTGAGAATGCCCCAAGCCCTCAGTCGCTCGCCACGATAGACCGATTGCAGCACCTGATCGACATCGACAGAGGCCTGGAATGCCTTGCGGATCGTCAAATCCGCGGTCAGGCCGTGGTTGATATTCAAATAGAGCGTATAGGGCGTGCCGGTATTGATCGCCGTCTGGTAGGAAAATTCCGGATCGTCACGGAAGAGACCGGCATCATTGCCTGGAATGCCCTCGATGACCTGCACCTGGCCGGAAGAAAGCGCGCCACTGCGCACAGCAGATTCCGGCAGGAAGCGATAGATCACCTCATCCAGATAGGCCGGCCCCTGATGATCGGCATTTTCCGGGGCCCAGTCATAATGCGGGTTCCTAACGAAGCGGACTTCCTGGCCCTTGACGTAGCGATCAAGAATGAACGGACCGGTACCGGCGATTTCCGGCCCACCCGACTTCAATTGCGCTGAGGAGAAAGATTTCGGCGATAAGATCTCGATTGCGGAAGCGCCGTCAAGGAAGGGCGAATAGACACGCGCGAGCCTGATGACGACCGTATGCTCGTCCTGCGCCACAACCTCTCTGACGTGAGAAAGATGCCCGGAGCTATTGCCGGTCGAATAGGTCGGATCTTTCACCCTTGTCAGATTGAAGGCAACCGCCGCGGCATTGAACTTCTCTCCATCACTGAAGGTGACGTTGTCACGCAGAACGAAGGTGTATTCCAGGCCATCGTCAGAAATCGAGTAGCTCTTGGCCAGCCACGGCACATAACCGCCTTCCGGTGTGCGCGCCAAAAGCGATTCATAGGCGTTACGCAGGATTAGCTTGGCTTTGGCCTGCCCGTTCAAATGCGGGTTGAGTGTGCTCGGTTCGGTTTCCACGCCCCAGGTCAGCGAACCACCGCTGACGGGCGCTTCCACCGCGCCTTCGGCGCCGATGGCAACGCCGGTTGTTGCAAGAAGCGCCGTTGCGCCGGTTGCGAGAATGAAGTGACGTCTGGTTACCATGCCAATCCCCTGAACCTATGTCTTGAAATCACGCGGCAAGCGCGCGGCTGGCTGTCGCCAGATATTCGATGGCCTTGAGACGATGCGCCCCGTCCGAGACCGGGCAATCGACGATGAATTCATCGACGCCATGGAGGTGGTGGAGCCGTTGAAGCTCAGCCTGAACGGTTGTGGGAGAGCCCCGGATGATCAGCGGCGAGCGCTCCTCGATCCGGTAGCTGGCAGCGCCCGCCTGACGTACATATTCCAGCGCCTGCAGTTCGCTGCCGACATTGACGCCCTGTCCGCCCTCGATCTCGACACGGAAGCGGCGCCCCTCGACATCCAGGGCCTCGGCTGCCTGATCGGTCTCGGCGACCACCACCGCAACGGCCAGAACCGCATAGGTTCCGCCAGCGTCTCTATAGGCCGCAAGCGCAGCCGATACAGCGTTCTCTTCGCCGTTGATATGGCCGGCATAAACGAAGCTCCAACCGAGGTCGGCGGCGAGCCTTGCGCTTTCCGGACTCGCACCGAGGAGAAAGCGATTTGGCGGCGTAGGCGGAGAAGGATAAGCGCCGAGCCCGTCTTCCGGCGTGGTTGCTGCATCCTCGCCGCGAATAAAACGGTCGAGATCCGCAAGCTGTGCGTCAAACGACGGCTTGCGCGAGGGATCATAGGCGCCTTGAAGCGCGCGGGTCGAAATCGGCAACCCGCCGGGCGCCTTGCCAATACCGAGATCGACACGACCGGGCGCGAGAGAGGCGAGGAGATTGAAGTTCTCGGCAACCTTGTATGCGCTGTAATGCTGCAGCATGACGCCGCCGGAACCGATGCTGATCCGCTTCGTCTGCGCCAGAAGATAGCCGATCAGCACTTCCGGCGACGAACTTGCAAGCTTCGGAGAGTTATGATGCTCGGCGACCCAGAAACGCCGGAAGCCGTGGTCCTCGGCCTTTTGAGCCAGAGCGACGGTTCGCCGAAGTGCAGCGGCAGCGCCTTCATTTTCGTGAATCGGGCTCTTGTCGAGAAAGCTCAAACCAAATGTCATCCACATTCCTTCTGGGGGCAGATTGTCGAATTGATAAAAGCTATATTTTTTGTAGACTAATAATCGAGCAATGATGTTTCCTTATTCAGCTGCACAATAAAAGATCATGCCGCGCCAACCATGACCTCCTTGATCCATGCTTTACGCGCGGCTGGGGCGGGCCCGGGTCTTTGATGAGGAGGCTTGAGCGAGACCGTCTGGACAGCTGGCTACCGCCCCTTGCGAGGAAAGCCATGCCCGACGTCATTATCCGGACTACCCTTCATGATCCCTCGACCCGGCCTCTGATTGAGGGGCTGATCAGCGAGTATGATGGTCGCTATGGTGTCGATAGTCGACCGGGCGGAGCGCGGACGGAACTCTTCCGTTACCCTGACGGCATCAATTCTCCGCCGCTCGGCGATTTTCTTCTCCTGCAGCGCGACGGGCAGACCATCGCCGGTGGCGCCTTCATGAGCCACGACGATGAGACGGCAGAGATCAAGAGGATCTGGACCGATCCTTCGCTGCGACGACAGGGGCTTGCTCGACGCATCATGACCGCCCTTGAAGACAGTGCCGCCAGCCTCGGCTACACGCGGACCTATCTCTCGACCGGTTTTCGCCAGCCGGAAGCCGTCAACCTGTATCTGAGCCTAGGATATCGGCCGCTCTTCGAGGTTGAAGCGGATCCTCGCCTTTATCGGTCGCTTCCCTTCGAAAAACATATCGGCGCCAGGGCCGAACAGACACCCTCAACCCCCATCTACCCACCGGCCGCCTCATTCGAAGCGGCGACAGAACGCGTAAAGGCGCTGAAGGCCGAGCAGGAAGAGAGAATACTCGATCGGCTTGCCCGACATCGTGCCCTGTCTGCGGCGTGATTGTCCGCCAGCCACGCCCATCATTCACTCCCCCTTTCATTTGAGAGTTGCCATGCCGCTGTCCCACATCTCGAAATTTTCGTTTCTCGTTCCCGGTAACTACGATGACGACAACCCCGCCAAGGGGATAGAGGAAACGCTGCAACTGATCGAGCTCGGTGAACGGCTAGGTTATTCCGGCGCATTGGTGCGACAGCGCCATCTGGAGCGCGGCATCTCCTCTGCCGCGACTTTTCTCGCTGCCGCCTCCCAGCGCACAAAAACAATCGGGCTCGGTACCGCAGTCATCCAGCTCGGTTATGAAAATCCGTTTCGTCTCGCCGAGGACTTGGGGACGGTAGACATCCTTTCGGGCGGACGCCTGAATGTCGGTGTATCGGTCGGTGCACCGCCTTTCGGCGATCTGATCGCAGACTACACCGATGACGCACCTCAGGCCGATTACGGACATGGACGCGCAGAAAAACTGGCTCGCGCGCTTCAATCGCTGCCTCTCTCCGACGAGCTGCTCTCCGGCAATGCGGCGGGTGCCCAGACGCCCCGCCTGCGCCCGCTCGCACCAGGGCTTGCCGATAGACTCTGGTACGGTGGTGGTTCCCAGAATTCGGCTCGCTGGGCGGGACAGGCCGGCTTCAACCTTCTCACCGGCAATATCGTCAGCGGTGAAGGCACGGACGATTTCCTGACTGCGCAGGCAGCGCTGATCAACCGTTTCAAGCAGGAATGGACGCATGCCCGCCCGCCGCGTGTCGCACTCGGCCGCGTCATTCTGCCGACCGATAGCGCCAGCCCGGCCACACGCCGGAAATATGCGGATTTCGTCGCCGCCCGTACGGAGCGCACCAAGACCGCTCACGGCCCGCGGCGAACGCTGTTCCTGCCAGACATCATCGGCACGACAGACGAAATCCTTGACCAACTGTCCCGAGACCCGGTCCTGTCGCAAATCTCCGAATTCAGGCTCGAACTTCCTTATGAATTCGCTGCCGAGGATTACGGCCAGATCATCACCGATTTCACCCGACTGTTTCCAGCGGCAAAAGAGGCGGATCACGGCCTGCGCAATGCCAGCTGATCGACCGACAGACCCGCAACCTTTTGCTCGGAGCAACACATGACATTGACCAAGGGCCTTCATATCGGCATCGGCCTTGATGCCGGATCCCGTAATATCTTTCACACTGAAACCGGTCCGGGCGGCCTCTTGCAAAGGCTCGATGCAGCCGCCGACCTCATCATCATCGAGGACCGTTTCGCCCGGCCCGACGGCGATGGGCTTGATGCCGTGCTGTTTGCAAACTGGCTTGGCGCCAAAAGCCAAAACGCGGGGATCCTTGCCGGCGCGCCGGTCAACGTCCTAGAGCCTTTTCATATCTCCACCGCGATCGCGACACTCGACTATGTGACTGAGGGGCGGTCCGGGCTTTTGGCACAGTCGCTTGCGGGAGATCACGCCGCGTCTGCCAGGCGCTTTACAGGACCTCTGAACGGCTATCCGGCCGATGACCGCCTGGCGCTCGACACGGATTTTGGCGAAGCGATCGACGTGATCCGGCGGCTATGGGACAGTTGGGAAGACGACGCGGTGATCCGCGACGTGGAAAGCCAGCGTTTCGTTGATGGGGCCAAGCTGCGCTATGTCGATTTCAAGGGCAATAATTTCAGCGTGCTTGGTCCCTCAATCACGCCACGCCCGCCACAGGGCCAACCGATCATTGCCACAACCATCAGCAAGGCAGGTGACTTAGCTGCAAAAGCCAATGTCGACCTGGTTTTCCTGCGCGCCGACATCGACGAATTGTCCTCCGTGCTGAAGACCGTATCAGCAGCCCAACCCGATTTGCGCTTCTTCGCCGACATCGACCTCAGCTCCGCTTCCGCAGAGGAGAGAACAGACAGGCAATGGCAAGACGAGGCTGAACGCATCGCCGCACGAGTGCGTGAGTGGACGGCATCGGGTATTGCCGGCATCCGACTTCTGCCGCGTCAACCCGACCGTGATCTACGCCCGGTGGTCGATCACCTCCTGCCGGCTCTACGGACCGCCGGCATCGGGCGGCCACAAGAGGCATCGACCCTGCGTGAACGCCTTGCCCTGCCTGTCGCTACCAACCGTTATGTCAACGCAGCCTGACGAATCCGGAGCACGACCATGTCGAAGAAACAAATCATCCTTGGAGCGCAGTTTCCAGGCGTCAACAATTTCACGGTCTGGAGCGATCCCGCTGCAGGCAGTCAGATTGCCTTTTCATCGTTCCGGCATTTTGCCGAAACCGTCGAACGCGGGAAACTCGATTTCATTTTTCTGGCTGAGGGTCTGCGCGTGCGCGAGCAGAAAGGGCGTTTCCATGAACTCGACGTGGTCGGCCGCCCCAACACGCTGGCGATCCTGACGGCCCTGGCAGCCGTTACCGAGAATGTCGGCCTGATCGGTACGCTGACCACGACATTCAACGAGCCTTATGCGCTGGCACGCCAGCTTGCGACGCTCGACACGCTGTCTCAGGGCCGTGCCGGCTGGAACGTCGTCACCTCGCCCGGCGCTTTTACCGGCGCGAATTTCCGGCGTGGCGATCACCTGCCGTTTGCCGAACGATATGAGCGCGCAAGGGAGTTCATCGACGCAGCGCGCGCGATCTGGCAGGGCAGCGATTTCGTGGCAAACTCGAAACATTTCGACATTGCTGGCCGAACCGATCTGCCTCCTTCCCCGCAAGGTGGACCGGTCATCGCGCAGGCGGGCGATAGCGATACCGGACGCGAATTGGCGGCAAGCCATGCCGATCTCATCTATTCCCGTCACGGTACACTCGAAGAAGGGCAGGCCTTCTACCGAGATGTAAAAGCAAGGCTTGCCCGCTACGGACGGAGCGACAACGATCTGAAGATCCTGCCAGGTGCAGCTTTTGCCCTTGGCGAGAGTCAGGAAGATGCCGAGGAAAGGCTGCGAGTGATCCGCCTGCAGCAGGTGAGCCCGAAAAATGCCATCGTGTTTCTGGAACAGGTCTGGAACCGCGATCTCTCCACTTACGACCCCGAAGGACCGTTGCCGGATGTCGATCCCGAAGTCTCCACGCCGGCGCTGGCGCAGGGCCGTGCGAACCGTTTCGACGACCGGTTAGATACCGCCCGCAAATGGCGCGAGATCGCCGAGCATGAAAAGCTCAATATCCGCCAGCTGGTGATCAAGGTCACGGCGCGCAAGCATTTCGTCGGCACGCCGGAAACTGTAGCGCGCGAGATCAACCGCTATGTGCAGGAAGATGCTGCCGACGGTTTCGTCTTCGCCCCGCATCTGACCCCGACCGGATTCGACGAGTTCGTCGAGAAAGTTATACCACATCTGCAGGAATGGGGCGTTTACCGAAAGGACTACACGAGAGGTACACTGAAGGGTAACCTCGGCCTTAGACCTGCCGCCTAGTGTTAGACGCTGGTCTGGTCGGATATGGCTATTTTGCTCAAGGCAGCCCAAATCCTGTCCGCCAACACTTCGGCCTGGAAACGCAGTTCGGTCAAAGAACTGGACTCCCAGGCGACACCGCGCAAGGGGTGGCCGATCGCAAAGATGTCGGCATGGGCCACGCCCTGCCGACTGATCACTGCGAATTCGTTTGTTGCGTCGATCCCGAAACCAGTCTCGTGACGCCTCACCAGCCCGTCTCGCAAGAGATTTTGCACTAGAGGTGCGGAAATCCTGCCCCAATCGTGCTCCTGATGCCCGCGGGCATCCACGATAGCGTCAACGAGAAGGGTCTCCGTTTGCCGTTTGCCTCGTGGGCGAACAACAACCTCGATCTGTTCTCTCATGGGGGTTGCTGATACCAATCTTGCCGCGCGTGCGAAAAATCGGTCCGCATCTCTAGCCGCCTGGATCGCTTCGAAGGAAGGTGGTGCGGCGCGATGCACGGTCACGTCCCAAAGGGAACGCAGATGGCGTGCGAACCGGAGGCGCTCGGCGGTCGTCGCGCTCTGCCACAGGGGCAGGATGAACGGGCGCAGGCTGAGTGGCAGAACCTGCCAGTCCCGCCCCTCCATCAAAAGCTTCCTGCGTGCGTCGATCATCAATACCAGAAGTTCGCGGGTCGACTTTGGTAGCTGCTTGGGATCGATTATCTCCACAGGATCGCCGGCAACGCGAACCGGTTCGATGAGGTGACCACGACGTGAGATGACATGGTATCGCCCGGGAAATCCCCTGCTCTCCAGGCTCGCAACGGTATCGACCATGCTCAGGCTCGCACCGACGATCAGGATATTGTCCAAACGGCTGAGACGATCCAGCTTTTGGCTCTCCCACGGCGTCGCCAGCCGATCATCCCCCAAGAGGGGAGCGAGCGCGGGATCATTCGCGAGGGGAAAGACACCAGTTGCCAGCACCACGAGGTCTGCCCGAAGTCTACGGCCATCGGCGAACCGGGCGAAAATGCCCTGCCCCCGGCATTGCCTCTCCAAATGCACGACCTGCGATTGCCAGTGCTTGACATCAACGGTGCCCGCCGCCTTGGCTATTGCAAGTTGCAGTTCTTCCTCGACATAGCGGCCGAACAGTCCGCGGGGAATGAACCGACTATTGGCATCTTCCGGACGAGCGGAAAGTCCAATATCCGCATTTTGCTCCACCCATCGAGCCAGATGCGTAGCGTCGTTGGGGTGAATGGAAAAGTTACCGGCAGGGCCATTCATCAACTGGACCGTCTCGGTCGTACTATAGGCCTGCCCGCGACCGAACGATGCTCGCGGCTCGGCAATAACGATGCGTAGCGGTCCTCGCAGACGTTCCAGCAGGCGGATCGTCAGCGCCGCCCCCGAATATCCACCGCCGATGATCAGGACGACGGACGCCTTGTTAACACTCTCTGGCTGCCCGTCGACAGCGACATCAGGTGGTAACGAAAAAGCGAGCGTCATGCCGGTTCGCGCAGCAGCGGCAGGAGTTGATCGCCTTGCCTGGAGATCTCGCGCAGATAGGGCGTATCAGACAGAACGAAATGGGTTATCCCGAGGTCCCGGTAGCGCTTGAGCGAGCGTGCGACATCGGCCGGCGACCCCACAAGCCAAGTCGTCCCCGCACCGCCGCCGCCATATCGGCCGGGAGCGGTGTAGAGATTTTCGTCAAGAACATCACCCTTTGCGGCCAGGTCATAAAGGCGTTGTTGCCCGACGGCCTGAACTCTGCGCTCGTCGACATAGCCATCCTTGCCAATTCTTGCCATTTCAGCAACTTTGGCCTCTGCATCGGCCCATGCCTGCTCGGTCGTATCACGCACAAACGTGGTAACCCGCAACCCGAATTCCAGCGGCGGCAGGTCGCGATCCTGCGCTTTGCTCAACTGCTTCAGCCGGTCGATCCGTGCAGCGACGCCCTCAAGCGGTTCGCCCCAGAAAAGCTGGATGTCGGCTTCGCTGGCCGAGACGCGCTCGGCTGCGGCCGACGCTCCACCGAAATAGAGCTTCGGATGGGTGCAGTTTTCCCGTTCGGCAATTCTCGGCGTTACCGTCGAGTTTTCGACCCAATAATGCTGGCCCTTGAATGTCACGTTATCCTCGGTCCAGAGGCGGCGGATCAGCCGCATGAACTCCTGCGTCCTGCCATAACGTTCCGCCTGATCGCCTTCCTGATCGCCATAGGCCGTGATCGTGTCCTGTCCCGAGACGATATTGAGCCGCACCCTGCCACCCGAAAGATGGTCGAGCGTCGCGACCGCCGATGCGAGATTGGCTGGACGCCAGTAACCGGGGCGGACAGCGATCAGAGGTTCGAAAGACGTCGTCCGCGCGGCAAGAGCGGTCGCGACCGTGAACGTGTCCGGCCGGCCCCAGCCGGCTCCCAGAAGAGCGCCCCGCCAGCCGTGCTGCTCGAGCGCCTTGGCATGCTCGGTCAGCGTATCGAGGCTGTTATGGTCACCGCTCACCGGCTCTCCGCGGTGCCCGGCAACGACCTGATTGGGGATATACCAGAGGAATTCCGACTGCTTTGTCATTGGCCAAATTATCTTTTCTCGAAAAACGGGAGAGCGAAATGCATCCGCTCAGATGACATGGGCGGCCTGCAAGGCAGTGAGGACATCACTCTTCAGCTCCGCCAGCCGTGCGGCCCGCCGGTCCCGCGGCCGGGCAAGGTCGACGGAAAGATCCTGCTGGATGCCGCCATCCCTCGCGCCCATCATGTAGATCCGGTCGCCGAGATACAGCGCTTCGTCGATGTCGTGGGTCACCAGCAGGAAGGAGATGCCGCGCTGCTCGACCAGCTTCAGGACGAGATCCTGAAGCTTCATCCGCGTGAAAGCATCAACCGCACTGAACGGCTCGTCGAGCAGCAGTATTCGCGGTTCGGTGTAAAGCGCCCGAGCGATCGCCACGCGTTGCGCCATGCCTCCGGAAAGCGCCTTCGGCAGCGTATCGGCGTGGCCGCTCAACCCGACATCGTCGATCAGCCGGTTCACCCGCGCACCATCGAAACGCCGCCCGTCCGCATAACCGATATTCTGCGCCACGGTGAGCCAGGGCATCAGCCGTGGCTCCTGGAAGACGAAAGCGATCGGTGGTGAAGACGATGCACCGTCGAGACCCGCTTGCACCGAAACCTTGCCGGAAAACCGCTTGTCCAAGCCGGCGGCAATCCGCAGTAGCGTGCTTTTTCCGCAACCGCTCGGCCCGAGCAGTACCGCAGCCTCACCATTGTCCAGGCTCAGCTTGATATCGTGCAGGACGATTGTGCTGCCGAACGCCTTTTCACGCACTTCGATATCAAGGATGCTCACGTCGGGCGCCCTCCGATCGATGTCGAATAGGTATCCCGCCAAGACAGGCATCGGTCTTCGACGAGCTTGAACACGCTGTCCGACACCTTTCCCAGTATCGCCAGACAGATAATCGCGATCAGCACGAGATCGGGACGTGAAAGCTCGCGTCCGTCGGACAGCATGTAGCCGATGCCTTCCGACGCGGCGAGAAGCTCGGCGGCCACCACGCTCAGCCATGCCAGCGACAGGCCGTAGCGCAATCCGGTGAATAGATGCGGCAGCGACGCGGGGATCAGTATGCGCCAGACCAGCACCGGCAGCGGCTGCCGATACATTTCGCCGACCTCGACCAGCTTCCGGTCGACGTTGCGAATGCCCGAAAACAGGCTGAGATAAACCGGAAAGAAAGCGCTCTTGGCGATCAGGACGACCTTCGACGTTTCGCCGATACCGAACCAGATCATCAGGAGTGGCACCCAGGCGAGGCTTGGCACCGCTCTCAATGCCTGAAAACTCGGCTCGAGATACCGCTCGGCTGAATACCAGAGGCCGACAATCGAGCCGATGACGATGGCGAGCAGCGAACCCGCGACAAAGCCGATCAGCACCCGCAGGCTGCTGGCAGCGATATTCGTCCACAGCGGCCCCTCCGCCAGATAGAGGAAGGTCGTGTACAAATCCGATGGCGGCGGCAGCACGTAAGGGCTGACCCACCCCATACGGACGAAAAGCTCCAGCAGCACAAGCGCGCCGACTGGAACGATCGCGCCACGCAGATCCATCGAAAACAACCTGCCGCCCAGGCGGGAAAGCCGTCCGGGTGACTTACTGGTCTCAGTCTGGTTCTCGCCCCGAAACTCCTGGGTCGAGATCGTCATGCACCGATAACTTTCCTGGCCGGCGTCGGATCCAGAAGCTGCGAGAGGACGTTATCAACATTGACGCCCGGCCGCAGCACTTCCGGGCCAAGCAGCGGGGTTGCCGTCTTGATGGAGGCCAGCAGCTCGTCGCCGGGCACCGGATCGGTCCAGTCGCGTCTCGCGATCGTGCGGCGCGTCACCTCGGGATCGCCGCCGGCCTGCTCCGTCACGAAAGCGACGAACTCGTCATTGTTCTCGCGGATCCATTTCTGCGTCTGCACCCACACACCGAGCACCCGCTCGACGGCTTTCGGATGCTTGCCGAGAAACTCTTCCGATACGCTGAAGACACTGCCTTCCCGCCAGCTGCGATCGTTGAAGATCGCCCGGTCGCCGGCGATTTCCGCCTGCGCGGTCTGCGGATCGATGCCCACCCAGGCGTCCACCTGGCCCTGTCTGAGCGCGGCGAATCCTTCCGGATGCTGGAGATTGACGACCTTGAGATCGTTGATCGTCAGATTGGATTGGGCGAGCGCGCGAACAAGCGTGAAATAGGGCGCTGTTCCCTTTGTCACCGCGATCGTCTTGCCCTTGAGGTCCGCGACGGACTGCAACGGCGAGTCGGACTTCACCTGGATGATCGACGAACCACCCCAGCTTGCCACGTAAATGATCTTCAACGGCACACCATTGGCGCGCGACAGGAAAGCCGAAAGTGCTGCCGATCCGGCAAAGTCGGTCGAGCCGACCTTGAGAAATTCGAGCGAATTGTTGCTGCCGCGCGACTGAACCCAGCTGATCTTGGTACCGACATCCTTGAACGCCTCTTCCAGCCAACCCTTGTTCTTGATGAGCAATGTGTGGGAAGAATAGAAGCCCCAGTCGAGCCGCAGCTCGGCGGGGAAATCCGACGGCTGCGCGGACGCAAGCGAAGCGCTGAATGGTGACGCGAGGACGGCCCCGGCGCTGGCGAGTTTCAGAGCATTACGGCGCGAGATCTTGATGGTCATACAGTTCCCAATCTATGGAATTGATAGACTATCAATTTAGCCGGATCGCGAACTCACGGTCTCGGAACGGTTTCCCATAATTTTTCTAAATTGGGGAAAATCTGTATCGGCTCGGATGCCCGTCAGAGACGCCGACGCGCCTAGCCGCCAGACTGATTTCGCCGCTTGCAAGCCAAATCTCAGCTTCCACATTTTGGGATCCGATTTGTTCCCGCGCGGCCTCGATTGGGACTTCTCAACAAAACGTGCTCTCGAAAATCCACAGAACTAGCAGAAACAATCTCCATTCGCGGCCAAATTCGCAAAGGATTTTTCTGTCCGGCTTAAATTTCTACTGATTTACTAGAATTTATTGACGGCGTGGCTGGCTCCTCAAGCAGCGCGCCAGAAGGATACGGAGATCCTCGATGATAAATGCCCATATTGCGGGTCTAGCCGCAGCGGTACTTTCCTTTTCCCTCACCACATTCGCGGCGGACGCCGCGACAGTTCGCTGGACACGGGCGTCCGATGCGCTGACGCTCGACCCGCATGCGCAAAACGACGGCGTCACACATGCGCTCCTGAACCACATCTACGAAAGCCTCGTCTGGCGTGATGCCAAGGGCGCCCTGACGCCGCGCATCGCCACGGAGTGGAAGGTGAAGGAAGGGGATCCCACCACTTGGGTGTTCACGCTGCGCAAGGGTGTGAAATTCCACGACGGCGCGGACCTCACCGCGGAAGACGTGGCTTTCTCGCTCAACCGTGCCCGCTCCGAAAAGTCGAACCTTCGCCAGCTGCATGCCGATGTCGTCGAGGTCAAGGCTGTCGACGACCTGACCGTCGAGGTCAAGCTTCGCGCGCCGAACCTGATCTATCCCAACAACCTGACCGGCACCTACATTCTCGACAAGGGTTGGGCCGAGAAGAACAATGTCGTTGACGTGCAGGACTATGCGGCCGGCAAGGACAATTACGCCGTGCGCAACACCAACGGCAGCGGCCCCTATGTTCTCAAGTCCCGCGAGGTCGGCGTCCGTACCGTGCTCGACGCCTTCGACAAGCATTGGGAAGAGGCCAAGCCCGACGTGACCCAGATCGTCTATACGCCGATCGCCGATTCCGCGACGCGCGTCGCGGCTCTGTTGTCCGGCGAGGTCGATTTCGTGCAGGACGTACCGGTGCAGGATATCGAGCGCCTGAAGAAGACCAAGGGCATCAAGATCACCAGTGGACCGGAAAACCGTTCCATCTTTCTCGGCTACCGTGTCGATGAGACACCGCTTGCATCGTCAAACATCAAGGACAAGAACCCGCTGAACGACGTGCGGGTACGCAAGGCATTCGATCTTGCGATCGACCGGGACGCGTTGCAGAAGGTTGTACTGCGCGGAAACTCGATCCCGACCGGTGTCATCGTGCCGCCCTTCGTGCATGGCTGGTCGAAAGAGCTGGATGCCTACACGAAGCCCGATGTCGCCAAGGCCAAGGCGCTGCTTGCCGAAGCCGGTTATCCGGACGGCTTTACCATCACGCTCGACACGCCGAACAACCGCTATGTCAATGACGAGGCGATTTCCCAGGCCGTCGTCGGCTTCCTCGGCCGCATCGGCGTCAAGGTCACGCTCGCGTCGCGTCCCTTCGCGCAGCATTCTCCGCTGCTGACCGAACGTAAATCCGACTTCTACCTCTATGGCTGGGGCGTTCCGACATTCGACAGCGCCTATAATTTCAACGACCTGATCCACACCAGAACGGGTCGTTACGGCGCCTATAACCCGACCTATTATTCCAACGCGGCCGTCGATGCGAAGATTGAGTCGCTCGGTGCGGAAACCGACGTCGCCAAGCGCGACGCCACGATCGCCGAATTGTGGAAACAGGTGAAGGAGGAGGCGATCTACCTGCCGCTTCACAACCAGATCACAACCTGGGCAGTGCGTGACAACATCGACATCGAGGTGCCGCCGGATGCATCGCCAAAACTCGGCCGTGTGACGATCAGCGAATAAAATCAGGGCAAGGCGGATCCGGGACAGGATGGCGACATCCTGTCCCGTTCGGGTGGTAGCATGACAGGTTTCATTTTGAGACGCATATTCCAATCGGTGCTGGTGATGCTGGCGGTCGCCCTGATCGCCTTCGTGGTCATCCGTTTCGTCGGCGATCCGCTGGAATCGCTGGCCAGCCAGGAAACCCGGCTGGAAGACCGCGAGATCATGATGCAGCGGCTCGGGCTCGACCGGCCGGTCGTCTTCCAGTTCACCTCCTTCGTCCAGCGCGGACTGAGCGGCGATTTCGGCATTTCCTACAAACAGCAGGAACCGGTAACGCGCATGATCGCGGAACGTCTGCCGGCAACGCTGGAACTGGCTCTCGCCTCGGCAACACTGGCGCTTGTCCTCGGCGGTGTTCTCGGCATCCATTGCGCCCTGAAGCCTGACAACGCGCTGACGCATTTCATCATGACCGCCTCTCTGATCGGCGTGTCTCTCCCCACATTTCTGATCGGCATCGGACTGATCTATCTTTTTTCCGTCGAACTCGGCTGGCTTCCGTCCTTCGGCCGCGGCGAAACGGTGAAGATCGGCTGGTGGACGACCGGTCTCTTGACCCTGTCCGGCTGGCGCTCGATCATCCTGCCGGCCATCACGCTGTCCCTCTTCCAGACGACGCTGCTGATGCGGCTGATACGGGCGGAAATGCTGGAAGTGCTGCGGCAGGATTACATCCGTTTCGCCCGCGCTCGCGGTCTGCCGCAAAGACGCATCCACTTTGGGCATGCGCTGAAGAACACGCTTGTGCCGGTCATAACCGTCGCCGGCCTGCAGTTGGGTTCGATCATCGCTTTCGCGGTCGTCACTGAGACGGTGTTCCAATGGCCGGGTGTCGGCTCTCTGTTCATCAATTCGGTCCAGTCCGTCGATGTTCCGGTCATGGCCGCCTACCTCGTTTTCATCGCTCTTCTCTTCGTCCTCATCAATCTCGTTGTCGATATTCTATATTACGCCGTCGATCCGCGCCTGCGCGTCGGACATACCAGCGGGGAAGCATGACATGGCTGCTGATCCAGACATGACCGTCCCTCCTTCTTCCAGCAAACCGATCCCGAGGACACCCGACCGTATCGGGCGCAGGCTCGGCGTCGTCACCTGGCTTGCCTTGGTGCTGGCGGTCGGCCTGATGCTGGCCGCCCTCTTTGCGCCACTGATCGCACCGCATGACCCGTTCGATCCGGCCACGCTCGATCTTCTCGACGGGATGACCCCGCCGATACAACCGAGTGCCTTCACCGAAAAGACCTTCCTGTTCGGCACTGACAACCAGGGTCGTGATGTCTTTTCCTCCATCCTTTATGGCAGTCGCGTTTCGCTGACTGTCGCGTTTGCCGCGACCTTCCTGTCGCTCGCCATCGGCGTGACGGCCGGTCTCGTCAGCGGCTATGCCGGCGGCGTGACGGATGCGATCATCATGCGGATGGCCGATGCACAACTCACCTTCCCGACCATTCTTATCGCACTTCTGGTGTTCGGTATCGCCCAAGGGGTGGTGCCGGCAGCGCAACAGGAGAACGCCGCGGTCTGGATCCTGATTTTCGCCATCGGCTTTTCCAACTGGCCGCAATTCGCCCGCACGGTGCGTGGCGCTACTCTGGTCGAAAAACGCAAGGATTACGTCGCGGCAGCCAAACTGATCGGTGTATCGCCAGCCCGCATACTCGTTACCCATGTGCTGCCCAACCTTGCCGGCCCCGTCCTCGTGATCGCAACGATCGGCCTTGCGCTGGCGGTCATCGAGGAGGCGACGCTTTCCTATCTTGGCGTCGGCGTTCCCCCGACCCGCCCGTCGCTCGGCACGCTGATCCGCATCGGCCAGCAATTCCTGTTTTCCGGTGAGTGGTGGATCCTTGGCTTTCCGGCCGCAACGCTCGTCCTCCTCGCGCTGTCGGTAAACCTTATCGGCGACCGCCTGCGCGATGCGCTCAATCCACGCCTGAGGGATGGTCGCCGATGACAAAGACCGACAATCATACCGTCCTTTCCATCCGAAACCTGACGGTGGAGTTCCCGACCAGTGCTGGGCTTTTCAAGGCGGTCGACGACATTTCGCTCGATATCGCGCGCGGCGAAGTTCTCGGCGTGATCGGAGAGTCCGGTGCCGGAAAATCGATGACAGGTGCGGCCGTCACCGGGCTTGTCGATCCTCCGGGCCGGGTCGTATCCGGCGAGATTTTTCTCCAGGGCGAGCGGATCGACGGACTTTCGGAGGTGGCCCTGAAAAGCCTTCGCGGGCGGCGCATCGGTACGGTCTTTCAGGATCCGTTGGTCAGCCTGAACCCGCTTTACACGGTCGGCCGCCAGCTAATCGAGACCATTCGCAGCCACCTGCCGCTCGATGCAAAGGCCGCGCGTCAGCGGGCGATCGAGTTGTTGCGCGAGGTCGGTATCGGCGAGGCGGAAAGGCGCGTAGATGCCTATCCGCACCAGTTTTCCGGCGGAATGCGCCAGCGTGTCGTGATCGCACTTGCGATTGCCGCCGATCCGGACCTGCTGATTGCAGACGAGCCGACCTCCGCGCTCGATGTCTCGGTTCAGGCGCAGATCGTTGCGTTGCTCAAGTCGCTTTGCGAAAAGCGCGGGCTGGCCGTGTTGCTGATCACCCACGACATGGGCGTGGTGGCCGAAATTGCCGATCGTGTGGCAGTTATGAACCGCGGCCGGGTCGTCGAGACTGGCGCCGTTACCGACGTCGTGCGCAATCCGCGGGAGGCTTATACCCGCGCCCTCATCGCCGCCATTCCTTCGATCCATAGCAAAAGCGCGCGACCGGCGCTCGCAGGTGTCCGCGAACTGGTGCGGGTCGAAACCATCCGCCGGGATTTCGAACTGCGCGGTGGCTTCTCCCTGCCGCTGCTGAGGCGCCTTTCCCCGGTGCGCAGCATAACCGCGGTTAACGACGTCAGCTTTGCCATAGGAGAAGGTCAGACGTTCGCGCTTGTGGGAGAATCCGGTTCAGGAAAATCCACTATCGCCCGTATGGTGGCAGGACTGCTGCGGGCGCAATCGGGGCGGATATCGGTCGGCGGCAAGGTGATCGCTCCGAACGATCGATCAGCGCACAAGGGCGCCGTCCAGATGATATTCCAGGATCCCTATGCCAGCCTCAATCCACGCTGGCAGATCGGCGACATCATTGCCGAACCGATACGCAGGCTCGGTCTTGGACATAATCGTGCCGAGGTCGACCATCAGGTCGCAGAACTGCTGGAACGCGTTCGACTCGAGCCCGAGGCCCGCCATCGTTATCCTCACGAATTCTCCGGCGGCCAGCGCCAGAGGATTGCCATAGCACGCGCGCTTTCCAGCCGCCCGCGGTTCATCGTCTGCGATGAACCGACATCCGCACTCGATGTTTCGGTTCAGGCACAGGTGCTGGACCTGATGGCCGGGCTGCAGGCGGAATTCGGCCTCACCTACTTGCTGATCAGCCACAACCTTGCAGTAGTACGCCAGATGGCCGATAGGGTCGGGGTGCTGAAAGGTGGTATTCTCGTCGAGGAAGGCGTTGTCGAGCAGGTGTTCGAGCGGCCGCAACATGCCTACACGAGAATGCTGCTCGCGGCCGCGCCGGACATCCAGGACGTGTTCCGGCGACGCGAGGCCGCTCTGTCCGAGCCAATTGCCCGGCCGGCAGTTCAGGCATGACATGGGAGGACAATGCGTTTGGCGCGAATTGTCCGCTTCCGGTCTGAGTGTGGTCTCGAAGCAGCCTGCAAAATCCTGTTTCCTGTTGCTTCCAGCAACAAAAGGGATCACTCACCATGCCTCACCAAACAGCGCTTCTCGTCATCGACGCGCAGGAATCTTTTCGCCATCGGCCCTATTTCCGTGACGACGAATTCCTGCCCTACATCGAAAAGCAGCAGGCCTTGATCGACGGTGCGAAGGCGGGCGGCATCCCTGTCGTGCAGATTTTCCATGTGGATGAAGACGTTGAATTTACAATTGCTTCCGGACTTGTGAGGCCGATCGCGCCTCTCACATTTGCGCCCGACGTGGTCTTCCACAAGCACCGTCACAGCGCCCTTGTCGGCACCGGTCTCGGCGTCTGGTTGACAGAAAACGGCATCCAGCGTCTTATCGTATCGGGTATCCGCACCGAACAATGCTGCGAAACGACAACTCGCCATGCATCGGATCTCGGTTACGGCGTCGATTATGTCAGCGAGGCAACCTTGACGTTTCCGATGACCGATGCAAATGGGCGTGAATGGTCCGCTAGTGAAATCAGGGCGCGGACGGAATTGGTTTTGGCGGGGCGTTTCGCACGGATTCTGACAGTCAGGGACGCGCTGGCAATCGACGGGAAGGCAGCAGCTTGAGCGATAAGGAACGGCCTCGGAAAATTCCGGTTTTCGTGGTCGTTCCGCCAAGGGTGCTGCTTCTTGACATTGCTGGCCCGGTCGAGGTCTTGCGCCGCGCTAATCTCGAGCAATCGGCGGTTCGTTTCGATATTACCTATATCGGGCCCTCTCCTGATGTTCGCAGTTCGGTCGGGTTGAGCGTTTCCGGCATCGTGCCGTTGCCGGCTACACTGCCGGAAGGTGCGATGGTTATCGTCTGCGGCTCGGTCGACGAGCCGCTTGGTACCGGAAGGCCCCAAGACCGTCTGGGCGACGGACCGCTGGAGGAAACTATCGTCAAATGGTTGCGCGGTAGCATCCAGCCGGGTGTTGAGCTTGCCACCATCTGTTCGGGAGCGCTACTAGCTGCGCGTGCCGGTTTGCTGGAAGGGCGCGAATGTACGACCCACCACTCGATGCTGTCAGACCTCGCTCGGCTGGCGCCGACCGCGCGCGTCCTGGAAAACCGGCTCTTCGTCGAAGACGGCGAATGCATGACCAGTGCCGGCGTGACGGCTGGCATCGATTTGATGCTGGCGATTGTAGCGCGCAAGGTTGGCCATGCGACGGCGCTTGCGGCCGCTCGCACACTCGTCATCTATCTGCGCCGGGCGGGCGCAGATCCGCAGATGTCGCCATGGCTGCAGGGACGAAGTCATCTCCATCGGGCCATTCATAAAGCCCAGGACGCAATCGGCGCGGATCCTGCCCGCGCCTGGACAGTCGATGCGCTGGCGGATGTCGCCGCCACCAGTCCGCGGCATCTGTCGCGGCTTTTCAACGAGCATGTCGGCATGACCGTGACCGACTATGTCAACCGGATAAGGCTCGCCCTTGCCAAGGAACTGGTCAACGGATCGCAGTTAAGTATGGAGCAGGTCGCAGACCGAGCCGGGTTTTCGTCGGCTCGGCAGTTTCGAAGAGCCTGGAACCGGCTGCACGATCAACCACCGGCGCGCACCAGAAACAGCGGCTGAATGGTACAACGTTTCCGGGTCAACCTGCCTTTGCAGCCGATAAACCTCGCTCTAGATCTTCTATCAGATCGGCAACGTCTTCGAGGCCGATCTGCAGGCGCAGCACCGGTCCGCCCGACGGTGGTGGCGTCACGCGACGGTCAAACAGATTGACATGCAGCGCGAGGCTCGGGAAACCACCCCAGGAATAGCCGAGGCCGAAAAGCTCCAACGCGTTGAGAAATGCCTGAGCCTTGCGCTTGTGTTCCGCTTTTTCGGGAACCGCCAGAACGAAGGAGAAGATGCCGCTTGCGCCCTTGAAATCGCGCTTCCAGAGATCGTGTCCCGGAAAACTCGGCAATGCGGGGTGCAGGACCTGTGCAACCTCTGGCCTTCCCTCCAGCCATTGTGCGACGGCAAGCGCGCTCTGCTGGTGTCGTTCCAGCCGGACACCCATGGTGCGCAGGCCGCGCAGCACCTGATACGCGTCGTCCGGAGCACCGCAAATACCGAGCGCGCCGTTGGTTTCCTTCAGACGCGGCCAGTGCGCCTCATTGGCCGATACCGTGCCCATCAGGATGTCGGAATGGCCGGCCGGATATTTCGTCACAGCCTGGATGGAGACGTCGACGCCAAAATCGAGCGGGCGGAAATAGAGCGGCGTCGCCCATGTATTATCCATGGTGACGACTGCGCCGAGACGGTGGGCGACTTCCACGATGGCCGGAATATCCTGCATCTCGAACGTATTCGATCCCGGCGCCTCGGTATGAACGAGTTTGGTGTTCGGCCGGAACAGCGCCTCGATCCCGGCACCAGCGCCGGGATCGTAAAACTCGGCCTCGATGCCAAAACGCGCCAGAACGGTTTCGCAGAAATGCCGTGTCGGGCCATAGACGGAATCAACCACCAGCGCATGATCGCCGGGCGACAGATACGCCAGGAAAGCGATCGTCACCGCCGCAAGTCCCGACGGCACGAGAATGGTTCCCGCCGACCCTTCCAGTTCGTCGATCGCCTCGCAGAGCGCGTTCGTCGTCGGTGTTCCGCGCGTGCCATAGGTGTATTTCTGGGCATGCGTATCCATGATCTCGGCGCTCGGGAACAGAACGGTCGATGCCCTGACGGGCGGCGGGTTGATGAAACCGTGATAGTCGAACGGATCGTAGCCTGCGCGCACCAGCTTCGTATTGATGCCGAGGGGCTCCGGCGATTTACGGCCGCTGCGATCATTATTGTCGTGGGTCATGCGAGTGCCTTCTATGGATCATTGATATCGGCGCGGCCCCAAAGGAGCCGCGCCGATGGAAGGAAATCCGGACAAACGAGTGTCAGCTCTTCGGAAGTCCTGGAGGATTGGTGCGGGATTCCGGCAAAGCCTCTTCCGACAACTGCCAGCGTTCGAGGATTTTTGCGTAAGCGCCGGATTTGATCAGGCCGTTTGTGGCAAGTGTCAGGGCGTCGGCGAGGCCCGATCCCTTGCGCGTCGTGATTGCCACGTCAGAGCGCTCCGGCCAGCCCGCGGACAGCGTGCCGACGCGCCGGATATTCTTGTCTCTTGCCGCGATGTAGACGAGTTGCGCGTGTGGTTGGACGATGACATCAACCCGCCCCGATTGGAGCGCGATGATGCGGGCCGCATCGTCATCGTGATATTGTAACTCGATCGGTTTCAGCCCCGCGGCAACGTTTTCCTCGCTCCACTTGAGCAGGATGCGTTCCTGATTGGTGCTGGCGCCCACCGTGATGCGCAGCCCGGCTGCATCCTTCGGCTCCCGAATCTCCTTGATTGCGCTGTCGGCCTTGACGAAGAAGCCGTGCAGACCCTGTCGATAGGTAGAGAAATCGAATTTCTCCTTGCGCAGTTCGGTGACGCCGACATTGGAAATCACCGCGTCGTATTTGCCCGATGCCAGCCCGAGTGGCCAGTCGGCCCAGGCAACCGGCACCAGTTCAAGTTCGAACCCGAGACTGTCGGCGATCGCCGATGCGTAATCTGGATCGGCGCCGACGACGGTCTTGGCGTCGGTAGCATAGGTTGCCAGCGGCGGCCCTCCGGGCGAGACCGCGACGGTAAACTTGCCGGGATTGACGAACTTGAATTCCTTGGGAAGGGAGGAGATCGCAGCCGCATCTCTCTCCACTCGAACCCGGCCAGACTGTTCCGGGGAAAGGTCGAATACGTCATCCGCCGCCATTGCGTGGCGATCGAGAAGAGGCATGGTAAGCAGGGGTAGGATAAGGAAGCCAGCGCTCATCACGCGGCTGAACTTTTCAAAGATGGTGGTAGCGTTGATGTTCATGGCGTTCGTCCGGTTAGCGGGAAGGAGACGCAGGCGGGAGGATGGCCCGCGTCCCTGCTGCTGTGTCCCCGACACATCAGCAGTCTGAAGATCAGCTCTTCGGCAGCCCCTGGGGATTGGTGCGCGACTGCTTGATTGCCTCGGCCGACAGGTTCCAGCGGGCGAGCGCTTTGCCGTAATTGCCGTTCTCGATCTGGGCGTTCAGAGCGAACGTGATCGCATCCGCAAGTCCTGCGCCCTTCCTGGTGGCGACGGCAATTTCGGCCGTCTCGGGCCAGCCACCGGAGAAGGTGCCGACGAGGCGGGTCTTATTGCCCTGCCCTGCCTTGTAGGCCGAGATCGCGTTGGGGCCGAGATAGGCATCTGCCCGGCCCGACTGCAGTGCCAGATCCTGCACCGTCACGTCGTCATAATACTGGATTTCCGCCGGCTTCAGTCCCTTTGCGATATTCGCTTCGTTCCAACGAACCAGAATTTGCTCCTGGTTGGTGCTGGCACCGACGATGACACGTAGGCCAGCAACGTCCTCCGGCTTGGCGATCTCCTGGATCTTGCTGTCATTGGCGACGTAAAATCCGAGAAGGTCGTTGCGGTAGGTGGAGAAATCGAGCTTTTCCTTGCGCTGCTCGGTTACCGTCACATTGTGGATAACGGCGTCGAATTTTCCGGATGCGATGCCGAGCGGCCAGTCGGCCCAGGCGACCGGCACGAGTTCGAGTTTGAGCCCGAGACTATCGGCCACCAACTGCGCGATATCAGGTTCGCCACCAACCGGAGTCTTGGTGTCGTCGCCATAGACGGCAAAGGGCAGGTTGCCGGGAACCGAGGCGACCGTGAACTTGCCAGGAGTCACGAATTTGTAGTCGGCGCTGATAAGCTTGACCGCGTCATCGACCTTCTGAGCCCGTACCCGTTCCTTCTGTTCCGGTGAAAGGTCTGGCCCCTGCGCATAAGCGGTCGAGGCAAGTACTGCTGACAGCGAAAGAACGCCGCCGACAGCGATGCTGAGAAGTCTGCTTCTATACGACATCCTGGTGTTTCCTTATTGGGATCGTTGTTGGAGTTTTCAGAGAACTTTGGCGAGGAACGCGGCCGTGCGAGGATGATCCGGCCGGTTGAAAACCTTGTCCGGCGTGCCGGTCTCAAGGATGCGACCCTGCTCCATGAAGACGACCTGATCGGAGACTTCACGGGCAAAGCCGATTTCGTGTGTGACGATGACGAGTGTCGCGCCGGAGCGGGCAAGCTCCTTGATGACGTCGAGCACTTCGTTGACCAGTTCCGGGTCGAGCGCGGAGGTCGGTTCATCGAAGAGCAGCACTTTCGGCTTCAGCGCCAGCGCGCGGGCGATGGCCACGCGTTGCTGCTGGCCGCCGGAAAGCTGGCGCGGATAGGCATGGGCCTTGTCGGCAAGCCCGACACGGGCCAGCAGATCGAACGCTTCAGCCTCAGCCTGCTCTCGCGACACGCCGCGCACCGAAACCGGTGCTTCGACGATGTTTTCCAACGCTGTCAGGTGCGGGAAGAGATTGAAGTTCTGGAACACCATGCCGACTTCAACGCGGCGTTTGAGGATGTCCCTTTCCTTGAGTTCGTAAAGCGTCTCGCCATCCTGGCGGTAACCGATCAGTTCGCCATCGACGGCAATGAAACCGTCATCGACGCGTTCCAGATGATTGATCGAGCGCAGCAACGTCGACTTACCCGAACCCGACTGCCCGAGAATTGTGGTAACGCTGCCGACCGGTACCTTGAGCGTGACGTCGTCAAGAACCTTCAGTTGGCCATAACTCTTCGAGACGCCATGGATCGTCACCTCGCCGCCGCGCACCACGAGCGGCTTGCCGCGGACGATATTGGTTGCGGCGGCGACCTCCGGCTCGTCCGTCGCAATCGCCGCGCCCCTTGGCCGCACGATTTGCCTGTAGAAAGAGGCGAAGATCGAGGGTGGCGGATTGCGAAGCGCGCCACGCGAGTAGTGACGTTCTATCTGATGCTGGACAATCGACAGGACGGTGAGAATAACCAGATACCAGACGGTAGCCACCATCAACAGCGGAATGACTTCGAGGTTGCGCCGGTAGATGATCTGGATCGTGTAGAAGAGTTCCGGCAAGGCGAGGATGTAGACCTGAGAGGACCCCTTCGCGAGCAGGATGATTTCGTTGAACCCGTTTGGCAGAATGCTGCGCATCGCCTGCGGCAGCACGATGCGGGTAAACTGCCTGTGGCGCGGTAAGCTGAGCGCAGCCGCCGCTTCGTGCTGACCCTGGTCTACGGACAGAATGCCTCCACGCACGATCTCAGAGGTGAAGGCAGCAGCGTGCAGCGCGAGGCCAAGGACGGCTGCGGCGAACGGCGTGATGAGCTGCGTCGTATTCCAGCTGATGAAGTTGATCCCGGTATAAGGAACCCCGATGGTGATCGTCTCGTAGAGATAGCCGAGATTGTTGAGGATCAGCAGGAGCACGATCAGCGGAATCGATCGGAAGATCCACACATAGGTCCATGATATCGCGGCCAGCAGCGGTGAGCCGGAGACGCGCGCGAGTGCAAGTCCGGTGCCGAGAAGAAAGCCCAGCGACGCGCCGAGCGCGGTCAAAAGCAGCGTTCGTCCGAGGCCGACCAGAACCGGCTCGGCGAAGAACCATTCGGCGAACACGCCCCAGCCCCAGCGCTCGTTGCCGAGCACGGAATGCACCGTCGCAGCGATGAGGACGACAGCGAACACGGTTCCGACCGTGCGAGCCGGATAACGAGCCGGCACGATGCTGTAATGCGAATAGTCGCCGTTTGCCGGTTTTCTGGTCTCCGCGGAAGCACGCGAAACATCGTTGAAATCAGTGCTGATGGTCATCATACCCCTCACACAGAACCGTGCAGCGTCACCGCAGCGATGGCCGTACCCGCAGGGACGATGGCAAATTCAAGCGACTTCTCGAACGGCAGTTTCTGGATCGTCTCAGGATCTGCCGCCGTATCGAAAAGCGCGGAATAGCCGTTAGTGAGGTAAAGACCGACGGCCTCCGGCTGGCGAAAGCCCGTCGTCAGGTAGACCCGCCGATAGCCCTGTCGAGCGGCCTGCTCTTCCAGTTCGAGCAGCACCTTGCGCGCCAGGCCCTGGCGACGATAGTCGGAATGGGTCCAGATGCGCTTGAACTCCGTCGTGCCGTCATCTTCGTGCTGCATGAAGGCACCGCCCGCGATCGCCTTGCCCTCGCGCAGCAGCAGCAGAAAATTACCGTGGGGCGGAGCAAAGACATCCGGCGAATAACGGTTCATTTCCTTGGTCGCCCCTTCGGCGTCGTAGAAGCTGCCGTATCGGCTATCGTATTCGTAAGTCAGTTCTTCGATCAGCGGCACTGCCAGCGGGTCGAGTGGGCTTGTGTAGAGAAAGCGGTCGCTCACGGGTGTCTCCTGCGTCCTGCCGGTCATGAGAGGAAGGCTTCGGCGAGCCGCGCCCAGTAACGGGCGGCCGGCGCGATGATCTGGTCGTTGAAATTGTAGAGGGGGCTGTGCAGAGGCGCGCTGTCGCCGTTACCGACAAAAAGGTAGGAGCCAGGCCGCTCCTGCAGCATGTAGGCGAAATCTTCGCTTGCCGTGCGTGGCCTGAAACTGCTGGCCACCTGATCGGTAGAAAAATTCTCCTCGGCGACCCGGCGGGCAAACCGCGTCTCCTCCACATGATTGATCACCGGTGGGAACCCACGCAGATAATCGACCTCCGCTTCAGCGCCGAAACTTTCAGCCTGGGCGCGCGCAAGTGCCGGCACCCGCGCCTCCAGCTTGTCGCGAACTGCAGGAGAATAGGCGCGCGCCGTGAGCTTGAGCTCGACGCTTTCCGGAATGACGTTGGACGCGGAACCGCCATGGATCGACCCGACCGTCAGCACAGCCATTTCGAGAGGATCGACATTGCGGGCAACGATGCTCTGCAAGGCGGTAATGAAGGAGGCGGACGCCAGAACCGGATCGACCGTCTCATGCGGCGAAGCGCCGTGCCCGCCCTTGCCGACGATACGGATCAACGCCTTGTCGACCGAGGCCATGGCCGGCCCCTCGACGAAGCCCAACTGGCCGGCCGCGACGCCCGGCCAATTATGCAGGCCAAAGATGGCATCGACCGGAAATCTCTCGAACAGTCGATCATCGATCATCCTGCGGGCGCCTGCACCCACTTCCTCGGCCGGCTGGAAGATCAGCGTCACTGTACCCGAGAAACGGCCGTGCTCTGCCAGATATCGGGCAGCGGCGAGCAGGATCGTCGTATGGCCGTCATGGCCGCAGGCATGCATGACGCCGGGATTGCGGCTCGAATAGGCAAGCGCCGTCGCCTCCTCAATCGGCAGCGCGTCGATATCGGCGCGAATTCCTAGCCGCTTTTCGCCCGAACCACGCCGGAGGGTGGCGACAACGCCGTAGCCGCCGACACCCTCCGCCACCTCGTAACCGTAGGAGAGCAGATATTTGGCGATGATCCCGGCAGTACGCTTCTCGTGAAAGGAGAGCTCCGGATATTGATGCAGGTCCCGGCGTATATCGATGAACTCGTCTATCGAGGCAAGGATCAGCCGTTCGGCGTCGTCGCGAGGACGCGCGCCGTCAACATGGATATTCATGGTTGTCACTTTCCAAAGGTTGCGCCGCGCCTCTCGGGTCCGGCCGTTTCACCCTGTCGAAATGTCAGGCCCTGGCCTTTTCCGCCGCTCCCGCGCCTGCCGCGTAAACGCTTTCCCGGTAGGGCAGCCCGAGATTTTGGCGCAGCGTATGTCCCGGGAGTTGCGGGGCGAAATAGCCACGCTCCTCAAGGATCGGCAGGACGTGGCTCGTGAAATCGTCCAGCCCTTCGGCAATCACCGGAAAACCGAGGATAAAACCGTCGGCTGCACCATTGTCGAACCACTCGATGAGCTTGGACGCGACGGCATCCGGCGTACCGACGAACCCTTCCCTTGGCGTGGCGGCATCAAGCGCCGCCTCCCGCAGGGTCTGCGCCTTCTCCTTTGCCACCCGTTTGATCCGGTCCGTTGTCGAGCGGAAGCTGTTCTTGCCAATGTCGCCAAGCTCGGGGAAAGGCGCATCCAGATCGTAGGCGCTGAAATCGTGATGATCGAAGAAGCGGCCGAGATAGGCGAGAGCTTCCTCGACCGAGATCAGGTTGCGGATGGTCTGGTATTTTTCCTCGGCCTCGGCTTGTGTGCCGCCGACGATCGGACCGATGCCCGGAAAGATCTGGACGTGATCGGCAGAGCGACCATGAGCAACCGCCGCTTGCTTCACACGTAGTGAGAACGTCCGGTTTTCCTCGATCGAGACGCCGTTGGTGAAGACGGCATCGGCATGTCGGCCGGCAAGGCCGATTCCGGCGTCGGAAGACCCCGCCTGAAAGATCACCGGCTGCCCCTGGGGCGACCGCTGGATGTTGAGCGGCCCCTCGACCTGGAAGAAGCGTCCCTTGTGACCAAGCGTATGCAGCTTGTCGCGGTCGAAAAATTTGCCGCTGACGCGGTCGCGGAGGAAGGCGTCGTCATCCCAACTGTCCCACAGACCCTTGATCACTTCCAGATATTCGTCGGCGATCTCGTAGCGAAGCGCGTGTTCGGGGTGGTTGCGGCTGTAATTCTTCGCCGTTCCTTCGAGCGGCGTTGTCACCGCGTTCCAGCCGGCGCGCCCGCCGCTGATGAGATCGAGAGAGGCAAATTGCCGGGCAATGGTGAAGGGATCGCTGTAGGACGTGGAAACCGTGCCCGCCAGGCCGATCTTGCTCGTCACCGTTGCAAGCGCGGATAGGATGGTCAAGGGTTCGAAGCGATTGAGAAAATGCGGAATGGACTTCTCGTTGATATAGAGGCCATCCGCGACGAAGGCGAAGGCGATGCCGGCGGCCTCTGCCTTCAGGGCCGTCGCCTTGAAAAAATCGAGATTGACGCTCGCATCGACAGGGCTCTTGGGGTGTCGCCAGGAATTCATATGCCCGCCGGCACCCTGCAGCATGATTCCGAAATTGATCTTCCTGCTCACGATACTTTCTCCTTGAAATCAGGCTGCCGCAGAGAGCGGTTTGCGGGACAAGAGCTCGATGGATGCAAGCCGGCGGTCAGCCCCGACTGCCGGCGGTTCCAAAATAAATTCCTGGATCTCGTAGGCCGCCGCCAGACGAGCCAGTTCCGCGTGGATCTCATCCGGGGTCCCGTGCAGCACGCTCGGCTTGCGCTCCTCGATCCGATAGTTCTTGGAGCCCGCCTGTTTTGCAAAATCCTCGGCCTGGTCGCGTCGACCAAGGCTGACCGACTGACCATTGTCGAGAAACACCTTGAAGATCTTCAGCTCCGACACCTGCTCTGCCGCATCTGATGCGCTTTCCGAGGCATAGGCGGCGAGTGCAAGCATCGGTGAGCGCCCGCCGCTTTCCTCGCGATATGTTTCAAGACTTTGGCGCAGGTTTTCAGAATCGCCGTTAAGATGACCAGCAAAGACAAAGTTCCAGCCAAGCTGCGCCGCCTGGCGAGCACTGCCCGGGCTGGCTCCCAACAAAAAACGCTCCGCTGTGAATGGCGGCTGCGGCCCCGCAAAGGCAAAGGAGTCATCTCGCCGCAAGGCGACGGAGTTGTCGAGAATGGCGCTAAGCTCAGCGATCTGCGTCTCGAATTCCGGCTTTTCTGAACGATAGACCTGCAATGCCGCCGTTGCCCTGGGCAGGCCGCCAGGCGCCTTGCCAATCCCGAGATCAACCCGCCCCGGTGCCAGGGAAGACAGAAGATTAAACACCTCCGCGACCTTGAACGGGCTATAATGTTGTAGCATGACGCCGCCGGAACCTACCCGGATGCTTGATGTGTTAGCGAGGATCCAGGACACTAGAACTTCCGGCGCAGAACTCGCCAACTCGCTTGTTCCATGGTGTTCTGCCACCCAAAAGCGGTGGTATCCCAGCGCCTCGGCTCGCTTTGCCAGATTGACGGTCGCCGACAAGGCGGAGACCGTGGTCTCTCCTTGGGCAATAGGGCTTTTGTCGAGCAAACTGATTTTGTACATCCGGCACCCACGCGCATCTTTTACGTGCGTCCATTTGTCTACTGATTTTGTATATTATGAAGGGCAATCTTTGCGATTGCGACGAGTGAAGCGGAAAAATCTTCTGCGTTACAGGGGGCGATCGCGCCGCCGAAAGCGCTACGCCGTGCTGTAAAGAGAGTCGGTGGTGGCCGTTGCTCAGAACGATAAAATAGCCGGAACGATTCAGCGCCTGTCCTGTTAATGGGCAAAGCTGTATCGGAGATATCGGGACATGGCATCGCCACGCGCCAACTGGAAGGGCCACATCAGGTTCGGCGAGGTCACTTGTCCTGTGGCCCTGTTCACAGCCACCTCATCCGCCGAACGGATCAGCTTCAACATACTCAACCGCAAGACCGGCAATCGGGTGCGCCGCGAGTTTGTGGATAGCGAGACCGGCGATGTCGTTGAACATCACGCACAGGTGAAGGGTTACGAGACCGGCAATGGCCGCTATGTCGTGCTGGAGCCAGACGAGATCGCTTCAGCGGTTCCCGACAGCGACAAGACCCTTTCAATCACGGCATTCATTCCGTGCGACGAGATCGATGACGTCTATTTCGACAAGCCCTACTATCTGGCACCACAGGAGATGGGCGAAGAGGCCTTTGCTCTGCTCCGTGACGGAATGAAAGAAGCGCAGGTCGCGGCCATTGCCAGCACGGTACTGTTCCGCCGGCTTAGAGCGCTGCTGATCCGCCCTCATGGCAATGGCCTGATCGGCACGACCTTGAATTTCGATTACGAGGTGCGATCGGCAGACGAGGCCTTCGATGACATGGCCGACATCAACATCGACAAGGAAATGCTCGACTTGGCCTCCCATATCATCGGCACGAAGACGGGCACCTACGACCCGTCGAATTTTGATGACCGTTACGAGGAGGCCCTTGCCGAACTGGTAAAAGCCAAGATCGAAGGCAAGCCATTCAGAAAGATTGTAGCACCAAAGGCATCGAAGCCGACCGACCTCCTCCAAGCATTGCGGGACAGCGCCGGCGCTGTCCAGAAAAAGCCGACCAAGCGGAAATCCGCCAACTCCAACACTACCCGAAAGACGGAGGCCAAGAGCGGCAAGTCCAAATCCGCCGCGTCGTCTCGTCGCAAAGCCGGATAGGGAGCGAAACTACGATGCCAGTGCGTCCCTACTGGAGTGGAAGCTGCCTGTAGCGGCGATATCTCAGCGCATCTCATTGCGCATGCGCATGTTACCAATATGGATGGAAGATGAGGAAGAACATGAGCACAGGTGGTAAAGCTCGATCAAGGATGTATGCGTTCGTCAGTATAATCTTCATTATCGGGCTCTTGCTCGCTGGTTACTACGTATTCGGCAAAACTCCCGGAGAGACTGAAACCGCCCCAGCATCGGAGGTGGTGAACCCAAAGTCGTGACACTTATCGCGCGTTCGGCAACTACCGCACCACTCAGATGAGCGGCGAAACAAGTCTGGAACGTTCACCACGTTCCATGGTTAAGACAGCCGCGAAGGAGGTTTCATGCAGAAATATTTCTTTCATATCAGGCAGGATGGCGTGCTCACCGAGGATCCGGACGGCTCGGAATTCACGACGTTAGATGAAGCCCATGATTACGCCGTTAGTTCGGCCCGAGAGATTCTTGCAAACAAGGTCAAAAATGGGAAGATCATCGACGGTGGCTGTCTTGAGGTCGTCAGACCAGATGGATCGGTAGCGCTGACTGTCCCGCTCAAGTCCGCGCTCAAATTCGATTAGTGAAAATGCCGAGGAATTCGACACGGTGCGCTGCTAGCGCATCGCCACACCTAGCAACCGTTCCAGGCTACCGAAGGGGAAACAGATCCCAATCGACGTCCTGGTGGCCGAGAACCGCGGCGGATATCAGGTCTGCCGCAATCTTTGCAAACGTAATGCCATTCCCTCCAAATCCCATTGATACAAAGACCCGGCTCATCCCTGGCGCAGTCCCTATCATCGGAAGCCCGTCAGCTGTGACGCCGAACGCGGCCGACCAGGAAAAATCAGGTTTGCCGAGCGAAATCCCGGTCAGATCAGCCAGCTTTTCGACAAGGACCGCTGTCTTGTGTTCGATCTTTGTCGGGTCGAGATAGGCAGCCTCACCTTTCTCGTCCTCCCCACCGACGATGACGCGTCCATCAGATGTGGAACGAAAGTAGAGGTAAGGGTCCGAGGCCTCCCATACGAGGTATTTATCCAGCCAGTCAGGTCGTTTCAGCCTTGGCTTGCTAGCCAAGGCCCATGTCGACATGAGCTTGTGGCGTGGATTTCTCAGGCATTCGAGAAACTCGTATCCACTGCAGAATATAACGTGGGCCGCCTCAATCATCTTCCCCTGATCTGTCGCAACGATGACGTTATCGCCGGCCTCGCGAACATCGGTGACCTCCAGCCCGCTTACGACTTCCACCCCCTGTCGCCTGGCTGCGCGAAAAATGCCCGTTGTCATCTGCACAGGATTTGACGATGCGGAGATCGCGCTATTAATCGCTCCACTTCGGTTGATACCATAACGCTCCAAAAGCGCCGCCCGATCGAGATATTCGGCCAGGATTCCCACCTCTTGGCGAGCCTGCGCCTCTCTTTTCAACGCTCGCGCGCCAAGCTCTTGCCCGGAGAGAAAAAGCGTGTGCCGCGACTGGAATTCGCAGTTGATGCCGAGATCTCGAATGAGGCTCTTAAGCTCTTCGACTGCACCTGCCGACCTGCGCCAGACCCGTGAAGCCTTCTCGTGACCGATCGTTCTAGCGAGACGATGAAGCGGGACATCGATCTCATGCTGGATCATGGCAGTGCTCGCGGCGCTGCTACCACGAACCGGATAGCGGCGGTCGATCGTCAGGATGCGCAATCCTTTGCCGCTGAGTGAATGGGCCATAAGGGCGCCGCCAATTCCCGCACCCACCACTATGACATCGAAGCGATCGGATGACGGGACCTTTTTTGTGACGATAGATGCACGTGGTTTGGCGAGCCACAGGGGTTGGGCGTGACGGAGCGGCTGCTGATGGGTGAGTGAACCGGCGGCGTCGAGCTTGCCGGACCCCGATTTCGCTCGGATCTGCGATGACACCATTATTGGCGAACTTTCGCATTGCGACCGTAAATGGCTCCACGATGACGTTCTCGGTAACTGGCCGCCTTCAACCGGGCCTTTCGGCTGATACGATTTAGCCCGGGTGAACCAAACAGCTCATCGTCGTCGATCCTAACGTTCAAATGCATTCCTCCCATGTTTTGAATTGAAGATAGGAGCAGCGTGGTCCGCTGGAAGAGCGATGAACGTACACAGTGGCCTGTTCCAGACATTTAATGGAACACGGGTAGGCCGAGAGTGTTCTCGTCTCAATCGGAGGAACGGCAATGCCCCAGTTGAAAGACATTCATCCAGAACTTACCGGAAGTTCAACAAGCAGCACGACATTCGGTCGATCCATGGAGAGTAAAAGTCAGATCGCGGACTCTGCACCGCCGAAGTTCGTTGGGGAGGCTCTCAATATTTACCGCCTTGAGCCGATAGCTTCTGCAGATGATCCCGCGTGGGCAAACAAGCCGGGACACGGTGTGGTGGTCGTCGCGGCACGTACAGCCGGAGACGCACGAATAGTGGCCGCGGAACGAGAGCTGGATTTTATGGAAATCGACGCGGCTCCCGCCGACGATGTATCAACCCGGACCGCAAGCGCTTTCAGGGATGAAAAGCTCTACACGGTCGTCGAAATCGAGCACGGGCGGTGCGACTTGGTTCGCGGAGTAATTGAGGGCGATATCAGGATGGACGTTATCAAGCCGCTTTGCATGTGATGCGGTGGTCTTCGATGGCGGGTACGGTGTTCGGGCAATAGAAGACGGCCTGAGGAACTCCGTAACCTACGCCGCTGTGACGGCGGCTCTCATGGGCGGAAAGTCTCGAAGACCGTACAAAGCGACATGACAAGGAACCGGGAAGTTTCAGAAGCGTTCAGGCGATACCAACAACAAGTCGGTTATCGGAGGTTATTATGGGTCGCGGTATTCTTCTTTGGCTTCTCGGCGTCCCGTTGCCGATCGTCATCCTTCTTGTTCTATTTATGCGCTAGGAGAAGGACATGCCTCTCTATCAATCTGGTGTATCAGATGTCGGAGTTGAATCCTCTGCCTCGGCTCTCAGTTGGGGTCCGGTAATAGGTGGCGCGGTCGCTGCAGCGGCCACTGCGCTCATCCTGCTTCTGCTGGGGGCCGGCGTTGGTCTGACGATGGTGTCGCCATGGTCGGGAGAAAGCGCTTCATTCACCACAGTAAGTATCACGGCAGCAATCTGGTTTGTGGTGGTCCAGTGGCTCGCTTCCGCGCTCGGCGGCTATCTGACAGGGCGGCTGCGCACGAAATGGGCCGGCGTGCACACCGACGAGGTGTTTTTTCGGGACACCGCGCACGGCTTTCTCAGTTGGGCGCTTGCAACAGTGCTCGTTGCAGGATTGGCCGGATCTGCTTTCACAAGCCTTGTAGGCGGCGGAGTTCAAGCTTTGGCATCTGCCACCTCGACTGCGACGATTGCTGGCGCTACATCCGGCAGCGCTGACAACACAGGTCCTAACGTGGCGGCCGGATATTTCACGGATGCCTTGCTTCGTCCGCAGGATTTGCGCAATCGCGCCCAGACTGACGATGCGGCCGCAGTTGCGGAGGTTTCCCGTATCCTCCTCAATTCCGCAACGGCTGGGTCGATGCCCGACGAAGACAAGACCTACTTGTCGGCCGTCGTGGCGTCTCGCACTGGGCTAACGCCCGAGGAAGCGAAAGCGCGCGTCGATGCCGTGCTGCAGCGGATCGATCAGGCGAAAGTTGAAACGCAGGAAGCAGCGGACAAGGCTCGTAAGTCAGCCTCCACAACAGCGATGCTTGGCGCACTCTCGCTCTTGGTTGGTGCCTTCATCGCTTCTGCGGCCGCGGCACTTGGGGGACGACAGCGAGACGACGAAGAAGCGGCACTTATCGCTAAGTTCTGACGAATTCTACGCGTCGGCGATGACAATCTAGCCGACGCGACTTCGCCAATCTTCATCAAGTCGCCCCGGTTGCACTCGGGAAAAAGCTTTAGTGCCTTCAGGCCCGCCGGAGAACGAGCGACGGGATGTCGAGACTTTCGTTTCCTTCTTGAATGACGAGAGCAATGAGCCCGGCCTGCGCATTAAACAGCGTATTGAAATTCCATCACCAAAGCGTGAAACCTTTTATCTCAAGCGCCGTTAAGGGGCTCATGAGTGATCGCAAAATTGACCCCGCAACTGAAAAACTCGCAACATTACAGGGTGCTGAAGTCCCTCAACAGAAGGATGAAGAGCACTCAGAGGCTGAGCCGGTACCTGAGGCCATTGAGCCCGATCAGGCAATGTCACCCGAGGAAGCCGAGCAGGCCCGCAAATCCTATCTTTTAAAGCGCTTCTGGATCAGTGCGCGCGGCTATTGGAGCCGTCGTGGTGACCGTCTGGCATGGCCAGTCTCCATTGGTCTCCTCGCGTTGATTGGTCTGAACGTCGGTTTCCAATATGGAATCAACGTCTGGAACAGGGAAATTTTCGACGCGATCGAGCAACGCAATGCCTCGTCGGTCTACTATCTGGGAGCTCTGTTCCCGCCGCTGGTACTGGGCAGCGTAGCCTTGGTTACCATCCAGGTATTCGTCAGGATGCTGATCCAGAGACGTTGGCGTTCCTGGCTGACAAAGGCATTGATCGCGCGCTGGCTTGCCAATGGTAGATATTACCAACTGAACCTGATCGGTGGAGACCATCAAAACCCGGAAGCACGAATTTCCGAAGACATGCGGATCGCAACCGAGTCTCCAGTGGATTTTGTGTCAGGTGTCATCTCCGCCTTTCTCTCTGCCTCGACCTTCATCGTTGTACTCTGGACAATCGGCGGCGCCTTAACACTACCGGTGGGCGGATCGTTTATTACGATCCCGGGGTTCCTCGTTGTCGCCGCGGTGATCTACGCATTCGTAACGTCAGGCTCGATCGCTTACATCGCCCGCAACTTTGTGCAGGTCTCCGAGGTCAAGAACCAGGTCGAGGCCGAGTTTCGCTATACACTTACTCGGGTCAGGGAGAATGGCGAGAGCATTGCTCTGCTCGGAGGTGAAGAAGAGGAGCGAAACGATCTCGACAGAACGTTTCAGAAGGTGCGTGAGCAATGGCGCCAGCTTGCTCATCAATATATGCGCACTACGCTCGTCTCGCACGGATCGATGCTGATTGCTCCCGTGGTGCCGGTCTTGCTATGCGCGCCAAAATTCCTCGATGGAAGCATGTCACTTGGTGAGGTCATGCAGGCAGCATCGGCGTTTACCATCGTCCAGACGGCCTTTGGTTGGCTGGTCGATAACTATCCCCGTCTTGCAGACTGGAACGCCTGTGCTCGCCGCGTCGCGTCGCTGATGATGTCGCTCGACGGCCTCGAACGCGCCGAAACCAGCGACAGCCTTGGCCGCATCGCCCGAGGCGAAGCCGTTGACAATACCATGCTCAGTCTTCGCGATCTGTCCGTGTCCCTCGGTGACGGTAGAGCCGTCGTGAAGGAAACCCAAGTAGAGATCGAACCGGGCGAGCGTGTGCTGGTAGCCGGAGAGTCCGGCTCCGGCAAAAGCACATTGGTGCGGGCAATCGCAGGGCTATGGCCTTGGGGCGAAGGAAGCGTCAATTTCCGCGCCAACGCTCGATTGTTCATGCTTCCGCAGAAGCCTTATATTCCGACCGGATCACTTCGCCGGGCGGTCGCTTATCCGCAAGAAGCCGATAGCTGGGGCACCGAGGAAATAGGTTCAGCGCTGGAGAAAGTTGGCTTGGGACATCTCAAGGGCAAGATCGCCGATGAAGCCCCTTGGGACCACACCTTGTCCGGCGGCGAGAAACAACGGCTGGCGTTTGCCCGGCTTCTGCTGAATGCCCCCGACATTGTTGTACTGGATGAGGCAACGTCGGCGCTGGATGACAAAAGCCAGGACAAGATCATGGAGACGGTCATTAATGAGTTGCCGGATGTTACGATACTGAGTGTTGGTCACCGAGCAGAACTTGAGGCATTTCACAGCCGAAAGATTACTCTTGAGAAACGGGATGGCGGGGCAAGGCTTGTCAGCGACGTGGACCTCATTCCGAAGAAAGGGAAGCGCATGTCAATCTCTCGGATGTGGGGAAAGAGACAGGATCGACACTGACTGCAGTCCAGCCAGAGGTTAACCAGATAACGATGGCCCCCTCGCTGCGTTCTCGGCTTCACGATGCGGTAATTCTTCGATCGTTGCGACTATGTCTGCAAAACATACTGGGATTGGTGCCACCCATTTTACGGAATCGTTTCCATCAACGAGGGAGGCCGTGAAGCGGTCGAAGGTGAATCTGTAAGTCTTGGCAACATCGGCCGGACCTGCCACGCAGCGACAGCCTTGCTCAAGGGCCGTAACCTCGTTTCGTGAAACCTCGAAAACAACGATTGCCCGTTCCTGTAGCTCTTGCACGTGTGGCTGGAGTTCATCCAGTTGCTGACGTCGCAAGCCGGTATCATCTCCCGCGATCAGCAAAATCCATTCCGGTTTGCAATTGGCCTCAAATAAAGCAGACATATGGTGACCCTTCACAGCGAGATTTGCAGCCGTACGACTACACCGCGGATACCGTAAAACCGGTAGCAAAAGAGAAGGTTCCTCCGAAGGCGGGCGTGCAAGTGCTCATTTACGTGAACCTCTAACCTGCGCGCGCTGCCCTGAACGCCGTAGTCCGCCGCGCGGAGTTTTCAAGGTGTTTGATCAAGCAGGCCCGCGGCGTTCACTGTTCCATCGCAAGCGACAAATTCTGAGGCTCGAACCAACAAATATCGCGGGAAAGGTTGATTGATTAATGCGATGTCCGTCTCAGGCATGCCAGATGGCCGCCGTCCTTAAAGCGAGCAAGCTTGCGATCGAGGCCTGACTTCCTTTGTATCCGTTGCCTAATGTTATCGCTGAGATCGGAACTTGTCCCGCCACTCGGCGTTCTCACGCCGCAGATATGTACGGAGTAGAGCATTATGTCTGGTCCAAACGCACGATGGAAAGAGCCTGTTGAGATCGCCTTTCCAACTGGCTCACATAGAGTAAGCGGCCCGTTTGAAGCGCTTGCACACATGATGGATAACTGGCCTGCTTCACAGGGGCTGGATTTCGTCCGCGCGCGAAGCGCCTGCCGCGGCGCGATTGCTGGATACAAGACGATCGATGAGGCACGAGTAGCTTTTGAAGCGGCTGCGGCCGAAGCCCGCAAACAATTCGATCTCCGCCGGCATTGAGCGTGCGCCAGATATGCCAACCTCACTCTACACCTGACCAGTCACGAACGCTTCAATCTGCAAGGTCGTTTGCATTGAATACAAGACGTAAACACTATGGGACTCTCGGTATTTTCCTGACGCTCGTACTCATCACGGGCTTTACCCTTGGGATAACCATCCGGCCTGGCGATTGGTACGAGACGTTGGTGAAACCGTGGTTTACGCCCCCGAACTGGTTGTTCGCGCCGGCGTGGACATTAGTCTACATCCTCATTGCAATCGCCGGTTGGCGGGTCACAATCGGTCATGGTTTGAGTTCCACACTATTCCGCCTGTGGACCTTGCAGATGCTTTTGAACTGGGCCTGGACGCCAGTCTTCTTTGGTTTTCGCCAAGTCGGCTTAGGCCTTGCCGTCATCGTTTGCTTACTTCTGGTGGTCATGGCTTTTCTGATCAAGGCCCAAGACCGAGTGGCGCGATGGTCTTTCGTGCCCTATGCGCTCTGGCTCGCCTACGCGACGTCGCTCAATGCCGCCATCTTCTTTCTGAACTAGAAGAGGTTTGCACAGGCTCCCGGCCCGGCATTCACGGAACGAACGCTGTGGCAGCGAGTTTCAGTGGCACATCCTCGACTTCTGGAGAGCCACATGGCGGCGCACAACTTGGAAGAACTATCAAAGCAGCTGCGGAAAATCGATTTCTGCATGCTCCAAACGAAGAACGAACCTGGCGTGTTCAGCGTTCGCCCGATGAGCAACAATGGTGACGTCGATTACGACGGCGACTCCTATTTCTTCTCATACGATCAGACCCGTAAGGTCAGCGACATCGAGCAAGACGCTCGCGTCGGCCTGACGTTTACCGCGCCACCCAGCTTACTCGGTAAGCCCGGCATATTCCTGGCGATAGACGGTACCGCAAGCCTGATCCGTGACAAGGCGCAGTTTGAGGCTCACTGGGTCAAAGACCTTGAGCGGTGGTTTCCGGAAGGGATCGATACCGCTGGAATCGTGCTGATCAAGGTCTCGGCCACCGAGATACAATACTGGGACGGCGAGGAGAACGGCCGCATCCCTCTCGCAAAGCGCGGAACTCGCTGAGTTTTGCGTGATAAACTGGCAGGACCTGGGCGAGCTTCAATTTTATCGATTGAGAGGATGACGATGAGCCTCAGACATACACGCGTCCAGCATGAAGGTGCCGGCCACTGGGTCGTCGATTTCGTCGGAGATGACGGGGAGGCTGAGGCGGCCATCGATGGCGTATTGATAGGGTGCCTCTACCTGCCGAACGGCAACCCTGCCCCAGGCCCAAGTTCGACTACAAACTGCGGTGGTTCCGGCGGCTCCAGGAATATGTAATGAAAATTCTAGAGCCAGACGTTATCGCCCTGCTGGTTGGCGATTTCAATGTCATGCCGACTGCATTGGGCGTTTACAAGCCGGAGCGTTGGATCGCTGACGTGCTTTATCGCTCCGAGGTCCGTCAAGCCAATTCGGACTTTATCGAACAAGGCTGGACGGATGCGATCCGCCATCTGCATCCAGACGAGCGGATCTACACATTCTGGAAATATCCACCCAGCGCTCGCTCTTCTCCAGCCAACCGGGCTTCGGCTACAAGCGCCCTGGTCCTCAACGCAACTGCCTCTATCTTCGGCTGGTGGGAATCTTTTGCTTAAGGAAAACTTGGCATGAGTATCGCGACGACGCGCGAGGATTTTGACAATCGCAAATTTTTCGCAGGGATTGCACGCGGTATTGCAGGGGCCCTTCTCTTCGCGCTGCCTATGCTTATGACAATGGAAATGTGGCAACTGGGCGTTTACATGGACCGCAGCCGTCTACTGCTCCTTCTCCTCGTCAATATACCTCTGCTGATCATTCTCTCCGACAGGGTCGGCTTCGAAGAGACATCCACGTGGCGGCAAGCGATCCGTGATGCAAGCATTGCCTATGCTCTTGGTATCGTTTCCTGCGCATTGATCTTGGTGGCGATGGGAGTCATCAAGCAGGACCAGTCAGCACACGAGATTATTGGCATGATCGCGCTTCAGGCCGTGCCCGCGAGTATAGGCGCGATGCTGGGCCGAAGCCAACTCGGTGGGCAGTCGGATGATAGAAACGACGAAGCGGGCGGAAACGATGACGACCCCGTTCACGAAAGGGAGACAGGCTACGCTGGGGAGTTGTTTCTCATGGCTGTCGGTGCCTTGTTCCTCAATCTCAACGTTGCGCCCACCGAAGAAATGATCCTGCTGTCTTATAAGATGACGCCCTGGCACGCCCTCGTCATCATCGCCGCCTCGCTGGCGGTGATGCATGGTTTTGTCTACGCCCTGTCTTTTAGGGGGAGCCATGATCTCGCCGAGGGCACGCCAAGCTGGCATGCTTTTGTCCGCTTCACATTGCCTGGATATCTGATTGCTTGTTTGATCAGTGCCTATTGCCTTTGGACGTTCCACAGAACCGATGACATCGGATCCACCCAAATCCTGATGACTATTGTCATCCTGAGCTTCCCCGGCGCGATCGGCGCGGCGGCCGCTCGCCTGATCCTGTGAGGCCGCGATGACTAAAATCTCGAACGGTAAAAACCTCGAGGCCGGCGCCCCTCACTGGATCGAATGGATCACCGGTGCTGTCTCCGGGATCATCGTAGTTGGCGTGATCGTCTGGATAGGAAAGGACGGGTTCCTGGACCGCGATACCTCGCCGAACCTTCATGGGAAGGTAGTGCAGATAGACGAGCGCAGCGATGGGTTTCAGGTCTTATTCGTAATCGAAAACGCTTCCAGTGCAACCGCATCCCAAGTGAAAATTCTAGGAGAAATAAGAGAGCAAGGCTCGGTGCTGGAAAGTAAGGAAACCATCTTGGATTACGTTCCCGGACATTCCAAGTCTGGCGGCGGACTGATTTTTCGGCAAGATCCGACTGGGAGGGCGCTCGAGGTCAGAGCAACGGCTTTCAGTGAGCCGTAATTGTCAAGCTGACGCGACGGTCAGTCGGAAACTGCCGGGCCAAAAATTACGATCAGAAGGAAGGCAGTGAAAGCGAAGATATCGAACTGAGTTTAGGCAGCTCGGTGTCTTCCCTGGGAGGGCCGAAATCAACTGCACTGTCGGTGTTTATGTAGATCGCCGTCCCGCATTCGCATCTTCGGCAAGAACCAGGCTCACCGGCGGCGAGCCGCTATCGTCTCCCTGGATGATTGCCGACACATAAGCGAGTGCGTTCTTCATCCCGTTCATCGTATAAGGCTTCTCGATTGCGCCAAGAGCACCAGCAAAGTCATCGGGAATTTTCTTGATGTTGCCACTGACGAACACGTAGGGAATACCTGCAGCAGCAAGCTCGCGCCCGACATCGATGCCCGTGGGCCCATCCATGAGATGGATGTCCACAAACGCAAAATCAGGTTTGGAACTGCCGATCTGATGGCGTGCCTGGGCGCTGCTCATGGCAAGCCCGGTCACGACATGTCCTGCCATTTCCACCTCGCTTTCGAGCTCCATGGCAAGCAGCATCTCATCTTCTACGATCATAACTTTCAATGCGTATTCTCCTGATGGTCGCCGACGAGAAGGACGACGTCGACAATCGTCTTCTGCCCGTCCCGCTTCCGTTCGATTTCAGCGCCGAGCTGCAGGGCGGAGGCCTCAAGCAACATCCGTCCAAGCTCAGCACTTTCGCTGTCAGGCTCGACCGGCTCCGATGTGTCTTCGACACGGATCAGAAAGTGGCCATTGAGGCGTTTTACGACAACATGGATATCGCCGCCGCCATCGTTTAGCCCGCGCCGGACGGCGTCCCCGACGAGCTCGTTGACGATCAGCGAGAGTGGTGTGGCCTTGACGGCTGGCACGAGCAGAGGTGATAGATCCAGCGAAAGGCGAATGTCCTTGCGGCCCGTTGCATCGACAAGGTCGGTGACAAGCTCTCGTGTGAACTCCGACATGTCGAACTTCGAGACATCGTCCAGGGTGAACAACTTGCGCTGAACCGTGCTGAGCGCTTCGATCCGGTTCAGCACCGACATTAGAGTACGTTTTTGCCGATCATCCTTGGTGACACGCGCCTGAATCTTGACGATCGAGGCCATCGTCAAAAGATTATTCTTTACCCGATGGTCGACCTCGTGGACGAGGAGCGTGCGGGCGTCCAGCGCAGAGCGCAGGTTTGCCGTGTGTTTTGCAACCTCCGCCTCGGCCTGATGCCGCGCGGCGGCCAGATCCGCTTCACGACTCTTGACCGGCGTGAAGTCGAGCTGGGAAGCAAAGAAGTAGATGATCCTATTTGCTTCATCGCGCACAGGGCTAATGAATACGGCATTCCAGAACGTGGAGCCATCCCTGCGATAATTGAGGATGTCCACGGCCACGTCCTGACCGGCTCCGATCCGTTCGCGCATGAGCGCGATGGTACCCCGATCAGTCTCAGGCCCCTGCAGAAAACGACAATTGCGGCCGATGACCTCATCGTCACTATAGCCAGTTAGCTTTCTAAAAGCCTCGTTGCAGAAGATAATCGGGTTGTCAGCCTGGTTTGGATCCGTGACGATCATTGGCATACGCGTGGCTTTGAACGCCGCCGCGAATGGGTCCTCACTCACGTGCCCGGCGACCAAACGGTCCCCGGCGCTGCGTGCTTCGCGTTGGTTTTGATCCTTTTCCTGCATATTAGCCCTGATTGAGTTGCGTCACGAGAGAAGTCATGGCGGGGAAAATGGTTCCTGCTGGTCATGCCCTGCCGTGTGGCGGCATTAACGCTTCGATTTCGCAGATGACCCCGGCAGAATCATATATGATCGTCGATGTTCCATTGAGCTCGGCCGCCAGCAAACGCTCGACCAGTCGAGATCCGAAGCCCGTCCTGGTCGGGGCACCTACGCTCGGCCCGTCCCTTTCCTGCCAGCGGAGACGAAGAGAAGTGGTTTTGGGGTCATAGAGCCAGGTAATCGATACTTTGCCCGTCGGTACGGAAAGGGCGCCGTACTTGGCCGCGTTCGTTCCGAGTTCATGGAGGGCGAGCGACAATGTTGCGACGGCCTTTTGGGGCAGTAGAACTGATGGACCGGAGATTTCGAAACGCTCCGGCGGGTAAGGTGCAGCCGCCTGCTCGACCACCGCAGCGAGATCCGCGCTTTGCCAGTCACCTTCCGCAAGCAGATCGTGAGCGTGCGCCATTGCCGACAGCCGCGCTTCGAATGCGGCTACCGCATCTGTTGTATCAGTCGTCTTCGCAAAGGTCTGACGCGCGATGGCGATCACTGTCGCGAAGACATTCTTCACCCGGTGATGCAACTCGCCGATCAAAACCGCCTGAAGCCGATCGGCCTCCATTTTTGTGGAAATATCATGAGCGATTTTCGATGCCCCGACAATCTTCCCGGCAGTGTCATGAATGGGTGAGACGCTCAGCAGAACGTCGACCAGATGGCCGTCCTTGCGGCGACGCTTGGTCTCATAGGCCTCGATCACGGAGCCGGCTTTGATCTGCTCGAGCAGAGCCGGCTCCTCTTCGGCCCTGTCTTCTGGCACCAAAGCCAGAACAGACCGACCAAGGATCTCATCGGCTTTGTAGCCATAAAGTTGTTCAGCACCGCCGTTCCATGATGTGATATTCATGTCCAGGTCTATCGCCAGGATCGCATCGTTTGAGGACGCGATGATCGAGGCTAACCGGCGCTCTGCCTCTTGAGCCTTTTTTCGCTCACTGATGTCGATCGAAACGACAGAAACCTGATGGATACGCCCTTGGGCATCGCGCAGCGCAGAAACGGTGTTGTTAACCCACACGAGACTGCCGTCTTTCCTGACGTATCGCTTCTCCATGTCGAAGCTTTTGCCGGTGGCTGCAAGCTGGCTGAACAGCCGGTTTTGCTCGGGCATGTCATCGAGGTAGGTGATGTCGGCGATACTTTTTCCGATGAGCTCCCGTTCTTCATAACCAACGATTTCGCAAAACCGCCGATTGACGTGCAGGATCTCCCCTTTCAGGCTGCCTTGGCCGATGCCGGCTGCAGACTGCGACACGACAGCTCTTAGCCGCTCCTCGCTTTCCTGTAGGGCCTGATCGGCGCGAACGCGGTCCGTCGTTTCATTCACGATGCAGAAGACGCCTCGCACGACCCCGTCCTCATCATGGATTGCGGAATACGAGATGTCGAAATAGACGGTTTCGGGATAGCCGTGACGCTCGATATAGAAGGGGCGATCCTTCGCGGCGACTGTCTCACCTGTGTCCATCACACGGCGCAAGAGTGGCTCGAGATCGTCCCAAAGCTCGGGCCAATTCTCGCGCGCGGGTCGGCCAAAAGCTATAGGGTGCCGATGTCCGATGGTCGGAGCGTAAGACTCATTGTAGAGCGCGACCAGATCTGGTCCCCAGAACATGACGATCTGGGCCTTGGCCGGCAGCATGATATCGACAGCGGATTGCAGACAGCGAGGCCATGCTGATGGCGGACCGAGGAAATAATCGTCCCATCTTCCGCTCTCGATCAATCGCGAGATCTCGTCCGTCCCTTTGAAGGTTTTCCCAGTCTCGCTTCGCATTCGTACCCGCTCTACTTACCGCTGCGATGTTGCACATCGTGTTCCCGATTGGTTGTTGGCAGATTTATGGCGGCAGATGACTGCTGCAAGGTCATTCCGCAATGAATTCGGAAAGCGAAGGTAACCGACCTTTGAGGTTAGAGGCATCCAATGCAGGCCCTCTTCAAATCAAAGCCTGCTCTGCCAAGCTTTCATTTCTGAACTCTGGTCACGGCCCATGACCGACGTTGACACGCCACCTGGCATAGATGGCATGCCGCTCGCTGCGATTATTCGCGACCGCTGGCCACCGATCAAGATCATTGTGTCTGACCATGTCGACGACGCCAGGCGATCTAATTCCAGCCGAAACAGTTTTCTTCTCGACCTCATCGAGAAGAACAAATCATAGAGACAATTGATGCCATTATAGGCATGCAATAATCGGCTAGCACTGTCTGCAAGTGCCTTGTGGTCATCCATAGTTCGGACGAAGTCAGGCAGTGCCTGGTGCCCTTCCCAAGGAGAATTGTCTTCCGAAATTCGAGGATTTCTTCGCAGGCACGAGAACTCTTTCGTCTCCGTATCTCGTCGGAAAATAAAGCGGAGTTTTATTTTCTCCGTCGAAATTCGCCCGCGGCAATACTCTCAAGCCCTGACATATCTGTTACAAAGAGCTTTTGTCGCCCGCCCAGCACAAACCCCATTTGTTCCCACGCGCTTAGAATGCGCGAAACTGTGTGTAGGGTAGTGCCGGTCATTTCCGCAATGTCCTGCCGGGAAATCAGGAAATCGATGCGGATGCCACGCTCCTCCTGTTTCCCCGCCTTCTTGGCAAGGCGCAGAACGGTGTGAGCAACCCGTCGTTCCACTTCCTCGGTCGACATTTCGCGGATGCGAACATGTGCTTCTTCCAGTCTCTCCCCAATAGTCTGCATGGCCGTCACGGCAAGGCGCGGATTGTGCTCCACAAAGCTCGGCCAAAGCTCCGTTGGCCAGGCCAGCGTGACACTTTCGGCTACGGCCGTTGCCGTGCCTGGGTAGTCCGTACGTTGCAGTGCCCTGGCAAAGCCGAACAAATCACCTGGATGCACGACCCGGACAATGATCTGCTGGCCGTCTTCCGTCACCTGCGTCACCTTGAGCCGGCCGTGCAGAAGAAGAAAGAAACTGCCGGCGGATCCGCCTTGTTCGAAAACTGCCTCCCCTTGGGCAAAGCGCCGTGCAGACGCATGTTGCAGCAACCGATCCAACTCATCGTCCGGCATAAGGTCGAAAAGCGAAATAGATCGAATAAGCGAGCGGTCGATTTTCAAGGTGGCTTGTTCCTCGGTGCGAAGCCGGTCAGGTCGCGTTCATAGTGAAACGCAGCCCACTTCCCTCCCTGAGGAATCGGGCTGAGTAACGCTACATCGGACGGCCCGAAATGGCAAAAAGCAGCGGCGCATACCACCGTCTGTCACGCACGAGGCGAAAGCCTACGTTGTCGGGTGGTGCGCCGACCGAACAACCGCCACCTTTAGGTTCACGAATAAACGAGCTCAACGGGGCGCTGTGTTTGCCGGCCGTAATATAGATACCGCAACTTTCGGCTTCCGATATCGGCTTCGAGTACCTGTCCAGCATGACCCTGCGCAGGCAGGTTGATGTCCATTCCCATATATTTCCTCCGAAATCGGCAAGGCCGTGTTCGTTCTCGCCAAAACTCCCATAGGGTTGAGGATGAGGAAGACGCGAGGCTTTGCGCGCGGTTTCGCGTTCATAGTCCGCCAGCCAACGCAATGCGGGATTCTTGCTGTCCGGATCGATGCCGAGTGCATCATCCGGATATTTCGAGCCTGCAGCAAACGCCAGTTCTTCAATGGCCGGCAATCGCCAGATCTCTCCGGTTTTATGAGAAAGCCAGCGGGCATACATGGCCGCATCGTCAAAGCTTACCCCGGTCACGGGCAAATCCGCGCCTGACGATGTCGGCAAATCGCGGCGAGTACAGCCCCCTTCGAGAACACATTGATCGTAGCTCTCGGCACTTACCTGATACTTCATGATTTCCAACGGCTGTCGGAGAGTTTTGGTCATCGGCGCGTCGACGGCGAGGCCATTGCGAAAGAACTCCCCACTTTCACGATACTCCAGGCGACCCGCAGGGATGCTGATGGTTTCAGGAACTGGGCCGCCGTTTCCACGCGTCGGTAGTAATCCAGACTGAAAGCCAATTGCGCCCGTCAAGCCGACAACAAGTGCGAACGGAAGAGCGATTGACGAAAAGGCATTACGAAGAAGAGCGGCATTGAAAAACGTCATAGGATCCTCCGATCCCTCCGGCCTCCTCTGACCGGCACGGAGATGCGGCTCGGCACTCGATCCGAGGCCGAGCCAACATCGTCAACCCGAGGTCGGCGAGACCACGGCTGTCATAAGGTCATCGTTCCAGTCGCCCGTCACCTTGAAGTGGCCGGCCGCGCCAAGTTCGAACGCCTCGATCAGATTGTGGTTTACATATGCATAGATACCAGGCTGCTGGAACGTGTAGTAAGCCGCACCTGCAGCGCCTCCAGGGATGAACCATGTTTCCTGATCGAGTTCTGGCGGATTGGCGAACTTGCCGGTAGCCCAGACATAGTCGCCATGGCCCCCGATGAGATGCGGACGCGTATCTCTGTTGGCTTGCGAATGCAGGATCAGGACGCGGTCGCCAACCTTTGCCTGCAAGGCGTTCTCACCCGTCAAAGCGCCGACCGCCCCGTTAAACACGACATGTGTCGGGGTTAGTGTCTTCATTGCTTCCAGGACATCCGGATAGGCTTCACCAGCACTTTCGTACTTCTTGAACTGACCGTTCTCATCCTTAGGAACATAGAAGTCCTGCTCGCCGACATAATACACTTTGTCGTAAACGAGGTCGTGACCCTTGTGGTCCTTGAGTCCGTCACGCGGCAGAACCATGATCGCGCCATTCATGCCCGAAGTGACATGCCATGGCACCATGCCGGCGGGGGCACAGTGGTAGACAAAGACACCCGCCTTGGTGGCCTTGAAGCGCAGCACCGCCGTCTCACCGGGATTGACCACCGTCAGCGCCCCGCCACCCAGCGCACCCGTCGCCGAATGGAAATCTATATTGTGCTGCAGCTCATTGGTATCGGGGTTGACGAGCGTCAGTTCGACGTAGTCGTCCTGGTGAACGACCATCATCGGCCCTGGAACAGATCCATCGAATGTCATCGCATGGACTTCAGTCCCCTTGTCATCGACGACAATCTTCTTTTCCTGGATGGTCATCTTGAACTCGATAACCTTTGGTGCGCCCTCAGCCTTCTGGGTGTGGGCATGTACGAATGGCGGCCTGACCAAGTCAACCTTGACGCGCTTCAGCGTCGCGATGTTTGCTGCTGTTGCAGCGGGATTTGTCTTGATATCTCCACCTTCGGCATGTGCAACAGAGGTGACGACCGGCGCCAATGCTCCCGCGACAGCTGCGCCGGCCAGCATGCTCCGGCGGGTCAACCGAAACTGTTCACTCATGAAAGTCTCTCCCTTTTTCAAGAAGCGGACCAATGTCTGTTCCGCAGCTTCGAAGTTAGATCGACTTGAATGCGCGTTATTGTTCCAACACAAATAAAAACGAGAGTTATCTCGTATAGGTAGATTACGCGAAGAGACACTCGTCCGCTTGATCAATCCTGGTTTTTAGGGAACACTGAAGTACCGGGCGAAGAAAGTTTTGCTCATCGAGCCCTGGGGCAGTGGCCGATCCGAACCATGATGGGACTTGGTTTCAGTACATTGGCAATATCGTCTTGAATGTTGTGCGTCGCCCGCGGCACAACCTTCGTTTGTCTTCTTTTTAATCTTTACGCATATTTTTTGGCGAACTGCGGCTTATTTGATTTTTATCAAGGTGAACGATTGTCGGATTTGGTTATAATTAAGGCATTTGGTGCATATTTGCATTTCAGATCTTGCAAGAACCGGAAGCGAATATGGTTGAGCCGACCGCAACTCTCGAACAGACATCGTTCCGTCAAAAGCGGCGTCGCGAGCTGCTGACTTTTGTTGTTCTCGCGTTTGGTATCTGGCCCATAGTCGCGGTCGGCACTGTTGCCACCTATGGCTTCGCAGTTTGGGCCTACCAGATCGTCTATGGCCCCCCTGGCCCGCACGACATAACCCCGGCACGGCCAAATTCGGCGGAGTGAGTGACATGGGGCAGATGGCCAGCACGCGTCGCGCATTCTTGACCGGCAGCGTTTTGCGCGAAAACAGCAGTTATTATCCGCCCGGCGTTACAGATGAATCCGTAGGCAACTGTACGGGCTGCAGTAACTGCGTTGATGCCTGTCCGACAAAAATAATCAGCCTGCGTGATCGTATTCCCACCGTCGATTTTCAAGTCGGCGAATGTACGTTCTGCGGTGAATGTTCCGCGCGATGTCCTGAGCGGGTTTTCCCGCCTGAACCCGCCACATCATTCGCGCATCATGCCGTCATCGCAGATAGCTGTCTCGCGTTGAACTTCGTTGATTGCCAGGCGTGTCGCGATGCCTGTCCGACGACGGCAATCCGGTTCAAACCCCGGCTGGGCGGGCCTTTCGTGCCGGTGCTCGATACCGATCCTTGTACCGGTTGCGGTGCCTGCATTTCGGTCTGTCCCACCCAGTCCATCACCATGACGGCAAACAGGATGGAGGTGGCGCATGCGTGAACCACAGCACCATATATCGAGCGCCGTGGTCGTCGTGCGGCCGGAAGCGGTCGAGCGTATGACTGCCGCCCTCACCGATATCGAAGGCGTCGAAGTGCATGCCACCGGCGGCGGCAAGATCGTCATCGTCATCGAAGGCCCGAGTTCCGGCTTTCTCGGTGAAACATTGATCGGAATTTCGGCGATGGATGACGTCATCGCCGCACACATGGTCTTCGAACAGACAATTACAGAAAAGGAGATGTCGGATGACGGCAGAACTCACGCGGCGTGACGTGCTGAAAGCGCAAGCTGCTGCCATCGCAGCATCGACAGCCGGCATCGCGATGCCGGCAGCCGCCCAATCCGTCCCCGGTGGCGTTGCGGCACTGGAAATCAAGTGGTCCAAGGCCCCCTGTCGCTTCTGCGGCACCGGTTGCGGTGTCATGGTCGGTGTTAAGGAAAACCACGTGGTTGCCACCCATGGCGACATGGAGGCCGAGGTCAATCGCGGCCTCAACTGCGTCAAGGGCTACTTCCTGTCGAAAATCATGTACGGCAAGGACCGGCTGACGACACCGCTCCTACGCAAACGCAACGACGTCTTTGACAAGGAAGGCGAATTCGAACCCGTCACCTGGGAAGAAGCCTTCGACATCATGGCCGAGAAGGCCAAGAAGACCCTGAAGGAAAAGGGGCCGACAGCGCTCGGAATGTTCGGCTCCGGCCAATGGACGATTTTCGAAGGGTATGCCGCGACAAAACTGATGCGCGCTGGCTTCCGATCGAACAACCTCGACCCCAACGCCCGCCACTGCATGGCGTCGGCAGCTTATGGCTTCATGCGCACCTTCGGCATGGACGAGCCGATGGGCTGTTATGACGACTTCGAGCATGCCGACGCCTTCGTGCTGTGGGGCTCGAACATGGCTGAGATGCATCCCATCCTGTGGACGCGTCTTGCCGACCGTCGCCTGGGCCACGAGCATGTAAAGGTATCTGTTCTATCGACCTTCACCCATCGCAGCATGGACCTTGCCGACATTCCGCTGGTCTTCAAGCCCGGCACGGATCTGGCGATCCTCAACTACATCGCCAACCACATCATCCAGACCGGTCGCGTCAACCAGGAATTCATCGACAAGAACACCAAGTTCATGCAGGCGACGACCGACATCGGTTATGGCCTGCGCGCCGAACACCCGCTGGAAGTCAAGGCGACCGGTGCGGCCAAGGCGGCCGAGATGACGCCGATCGATTTCGAAGCCTTCAAGAAGCACGTTTCCGAATACACGCTCGACAAGGTAGCCGAGCTTGCAGGTGTCGACAAAGCATTCCTTGAACAGCTGGCCGAGCTTTATGCCGACCCCAAGGTCAAGGTCATGTCGCTCTGGACTATGGGCTTCAACCAGCACGTCCGCGGCGTCTGGGCCAACCAGATGGTCTACAACATCCATCTCTTGACCGGTAAAATCTCCGAGCCGGGCAACAGCCCCTTCTCGCTGACCGGCCAGCCTTCGGCCTGCGGCACCGCCCGCGAGGTCGGCACGTTTGCCCACCGCCTGCCGGCCGACATGACTGTGACTAATCCGGAGCACCGCAAACACGCAGAGGAACTCTGGAAGATCCCGCACGGCATCATCCCGGAAAAGCCCGGCTACCATGCCGTCCAGCAGGATCGCATGCTGCATGATGGAAAGCTGAACTTCTACTGGGTTCAGGTGAACAACAACATGCAGGCCGCCGCCAACAACAGCAACGAGGCCTATCTTGGCTATCGCAACCCGGACAATTTCATCGTTGTTTCGGATGCCTACCCGACGGTAACGGCCCTAAGTGCCGATCTTATCCTGCCCGCTGCGATGTGGGTGGAGAAGGAAGGTGCTTACGGCAATGCCGAACGCCGCACCCATGTATGGCACCAGTTGGTAAACGCGCCGGGCGAAGCCCGCTCCGACCTCTGGCAGTTGGTTGAGTTCTCCAAGCGCTTCACCACCGAGGAAGTCTGGCCGCAGGACATTCTCGACCAGAACCCGGACTATAAAGGCAAGACCCTCTACCAAGTCCTTTTCCAGAATGGTCAGGTCGACCGGTTCCCGGTCACCGAAATCTCGCCAGACTACGAAAACCGCGAGGCCAAGGCTTTTGGCTTTTACATCCAGAAAGGCATATTCGAGGAATATGCGAGCTTCGGACGTGGCCATGGCCACGACTTGGGTCCATACGACCTCTATCATGAAGTTCGCGGTCTGCGCTGGCCGGTGGTCGACGGCAAGGAAACCAAATGGCGTTACCGTGAAGGTTATGATCCCTACGTGAAAGCAGGCGAAGGCGTCAAATTTTACGGTCAGAAGGACGGTCGCGCCGTCATCCTCGCCGCCCCTTACGAGCCGCCGGCGGAATCACCGGATGACGAGTTCGGCTTCTGGCTGGTCACCGGCCGTGTTCTTGAACACTGGCATTCCGGCTCTATGACCATGCGCGTTCCCGAACTCTACAGAGCGTTCCCAGGTGCCCGCTGCTTCATGAACGGCGACGACGCGCGCCGGCTCGGCATCAACCAGGGCGGACAGGTGAAAATCCAGTCGCGCCGCGGCGAGATCATCAGCCGGGTGGATATCCGCGGTCGTAACCGCATGCCGCATGGCGTGATCTTCGTGCCTTGGTTCGACGCCAGCCAGCTGATCAACAAGGTCACGCTCGATGCCACCGACCCCATTTCCAAACAGACGGATTTCAAAAAATGCGCAGTCAAGATCCTTCCCGTCGCCTGAGTCGGCGTCTCTGGACGCTTTTCGCGCTTGCTCTGTGTCTGGTCACCGGCACGGTCGCTCTCGCACAGACCGTGCCGCAACTATCGGGCCGTTCAAGCCCGATGCAAAACACCGGAGCGGATCCGCTGCCGAGATGGATCGTCGACGACATCCAGAAGATGCGCAACTATCCCGATCAGCCGCCGGTCATCCCGCATTCGATCGAGGGATACCAGCTGTCGGTCAACACCAACCGCTGCATGTCCTGTCACCGACGTGAACTGACAGAAGGTTCCGGTGCGCCGATGATCAGCGTTACCCATTATATGAACCGTGAGGGCCAGATGCTGGCCGACGTTTCGCCGCGCCGTTATTTCTGCACTGCGTGCCACGTCCCGCAGGCAGATACGCGGCCCCTGGTCGACAACACGTTCAAGGATATGAGCGAACTCGGCTTCAAACCGGCGGGATCTGGACAATGATCGGCATGATCAAAGCAGTGATCCTTTGGGCCTGGCGTATTCTCGCCACGCCCGCGGGAACCTTGGGCCTGGGCTTCCTCACGCTCGGCGGTTTTGTTGGAGGGGTGATTTTCTGGGGCGCGTTCAACACGGCACTGGAAGTGACCAATACTGAAAAATTCTGCACCGGTTGTCACGAAATGAAGACAAACGTCTACGAGGAATTGACGCAAACGGTGCATTTCTCCAACCGTTCGGGTGTTCGGGCATCTTGTCCGGATTGCCACGTCCCGCATCAATGGACCGATAAGATCGCCCGCAAGATGCAGGCTTCGAAAGAAGTCTGGGGCAAGATTTTCGGCACGATCAACACGCGCGAGAAGTTTCTCGACAAGCGGCTTGAGCTTGCCCAGCACGAATGGGCGCGTCTGAAGGCCAATGACAGCCTGGAATGCCGGAACTGCCACTCGTCGATTGCTATGGATTTGACCAAGCAGACGAAACGCGCCGCCGACATTCACACACGTTATCTCCTCTCGGGCAAGGCGACCTGCATCGACTGCCACAAGGGAATTGCGCATGAGCTTCCCAACATGGATGGTGTCGATCCCGGCTGGAAAGTTCCGGCCGAGCTGATGGGTAAAGCCGCCTCGCACGGTCTTCAGGACACCGATCAGCTGGCAGCCTATCTGGCCGCCCGGGAAGGGAACATCATCGACTGATCGCTGCGATATAATCAGCCCCGAAACGGGGCTGATTATACTGTTTAGCGGCGATGACAGGTACAGTCCGCTATCCGACCCGGATAAGCATTCGATAGACGTTGCCTGAACCATCCGAAGCACCGACCCAGCGGTGCCCCCTGTTTTTGAGCTCGGTCGCCAGGAATGCTGGCTCGCGGTCAAAAAGCACAAACAAGACTTCGTCCGGCTCCATCAACGAAAGTCGCGACAGCACTTTTTCCATCGGGACTGGTGGTTGCGCACCGAGGAGGTCGAGCTGCCATAACGGCTCCGGCCAATCCGAAGCGTCCTCGGCGCCGCTCGATACGGCGACATGAGCCGTCTGTTTTGCAATCGGCGAAAAGATAATCTCCCAATCGCCGGTATCGAGCTCAAGGGTTTCGCTTGAAAAACCCTGTCTGCTCATCAGCGGCAGAAGCGGTGTCGGCTTGAATGTGGAGAGAAGCCGCAGCCCCTCTCCTGGCGCTAATGACTGAACAGCCGCCATGATGTCCTGAAAAGGCTCCCCGCCTTCGCGCAGAATAGGGCGGACATCGAGTTCCTTGTAAACCTGCGACATGCGGTTTCTCCTAATAAAGGAATGTGGGCCGCTGCAATTAACCCGACAGTTTCAAAACAGCCGGCTTATATCAGTGATTGCCACCGCAGGAACAACCGCAACCATCATGCTTGAGCCGCTTGAGCTCAACCTTCCAAAGCTGCGGGCCGTGCTCGAGGTATTCCCACCCAAAAAGGCCGGCGAAGTTCGTATCGAGATGCATACGCAAAGGGATCGGATCGTGATCTACGGTAATGTGCAGCACCTCACCAGGCTCAAGCGTTTCCAGCGTGCCGAAAATGCGCCGATGACGCTGAGCCCCCGGAATTTCGCGAACATCGATCGAGAGAACCTCACCAAGCTTTGCATTCATCGTGTTTATCGTCCTTCATCTGCCCGCGAGATATGTCGGGCCTGGGGCGCGGCCTATGACCTTTCACTAACACACGCAAAACGCCCCCTCGTTGTTTCGGCTCAAAGATCTTTCAGATCCAGCCAATCCGTTCGCTGCTTGGCATTCGGCAAAGAAGGATAGGTGTGCGACCTCTAATTTTGCTCCTGTCACAGGAGTTGAACGATGAAGAGAAGCATTCTTGAGCGCTATGGCGACGCCCGCCTGCCGCGTTACACCAGCTATCCGACCGCGCCGCGGTTTTCTCCGTCCATTGGTGGTGGAACCTATGGCGACTGGTTGTCCCAGATCGAGGGCGACGATCCCATCTCTCTTTATGTCCATATTCCGTTCTGTCGGTCGATGTGCTGGTACTGCGGCTGTCACACGACGATCACCCTGAAAGACCAGCCGATACTCGATTATCTCGATGTCCTGAAACGGGAGATAAGCCTGGTTGCTGACGCCATGCCGAGAAAACCGGAAATAGCCACGATCCATTTCGGTGGCGGCACACCGACGATCATGGAACCAAATGAATTTCTGGATCTCGACTTCCACCTGCGCAGCCGTTTCGCTTTTGTCGAGAAAACGGAACTGGCGGTAGAGATCGATCCCCGCACCCTGACCGATGAGATGATCTCTGCCCTCGGCAAGGCCGGTGTCACGCGTGCGAGCCTAGGCGTACAGAGCTTTGATCCGAAAGTGCAAAAAGCGATCAACCGCATTCAGACGCCAAAGCAGACCCGCGCTGCAACTGAAGGCCTCCGCACCGCCGGTGTCGGAAGTATCAATTTCGACCTCATCTACGGCTTGCCGCATCAAACCGTCGCTTCCGCAATCGAAACGGCAGAAACCGCCATATCCATGCGCCCCGACCGGTTTGCCGTTTTTGGCTATGCCCACGTCCCGACCTTCAAGAAACATCAGCGCCTGATCGATGAGGCAGCGCTCGCAGACGCAGCCGGGCGCCATGCACAGGCCGAGGCGATTGCCGAGACCTTGCTCGATGCCGGATACAGGCAGATCGGGCTCGACCATTTTGCCCTTCCCGGCGACAGCCTGTCGATAGCCGCCAAAACCGGATCGCTACATCGGAATTTCCAGGGTTACACGACGGACGCCTGTGAGACCCTGATCGGCTTTGGCGCTTCTGCGATCGGCCGTTCAGCTCACGGCTACGTGCAAAACGAGGTCGCTATCGGCCGATATGCGCAGTCCGTCGCCACTGGCCAGCTTGCCACTGCCAAAGGCTATCGGCTGACCGCCGACGATCGGCTGAGAGCCGAGATCATCGAGCAGGTCATGTGCGATTTTTCGGTCGATCTTGCCGCGATATGCCGATCTCACGGTGTCTCGGCAGATACGATCGTGAATGGGAATCCGCAGCTTCGACGCCTGCTCGCAGATGAAATCGTAACATTGGAGAATGGGGTTTTGCTCCTGCGCGGCGAGGAGCGTTTTCTGGTGAGGGCAGTTGCTGCGTGTTTCGACGCCTATCTTGCTCAGGCGGGCCGCACCCATTCCAAAGCGGCTTAAACGCTCATTGTAGAAGATGGACCCGGCCTTCGGGTAAGGCCGGGTCCTCGCTGGAGTCGGTTGGGGGATTAACCGACCAGCCCGCGATAGATGGCCGGAAGTGCCGAAGGCAGCTTGCGGATATCCGGCACGACAGCAAATCCATGCTGACCGAAAATCGCCGGCACATAGGATTTGGCATCCTGATCGACGGTAACCCCGAACACCTGCACACCCTTGCGACGCGCCTCGATCACCGAACGCCGCGTATCCTCCAGCGCGAACCGGCCTTCGTAGTGATCGACATCATTGGGCTTGCCGTCGGTCAACACCAGCATAAGGTGCTTGCGGTTGGGCTGTTCGGACAGCTTTGCGGCAGCATGGCGGATCGCCGCGCCGATACGGGTGTAATAACCGGGTTTCAGCGAGGCGATGCGGCGGCGCACGGCACGGCTCATCGGCTCGTCGAACGCCTTCACGGTTTCCACCCGCACCCAGTCGCGCCGACGCGAGGTGAAGGTGAGGATGGAGTGCTTGTCGCCACAGGCGGAGAGCCCCTCGGCCAGCACCATTAGTGCTTCCTTTTCGACATCCAGCACCCGCCGGTCGTTGAACCAGGAATCGGTTGAGAGCGACACATCGACCAGCAGCGTCACCGCCAGGTCATGCGCCTGCGGCCGGCTCATCAGGTGGATACGGTCGGAGCATTCTCCGCTGGCTTTCAGGTCGGTGCGACTGCGCACGACGGCATCGAGATCGAGGTCCGTGCCATCAAACTGGGCGCGCAGCATCTCGCGTTTCGGTCGCATCACCTCGAACTGCCGCCGCACCCGGCGAATGAGGTTTTTGACCTGCTCGGACTGCTGGAAATCCTCGCCCTCCAGCGGAGCCGGACCGGCAAACACGCGGCAATGATCGCGCAAGTAGATACCGCGACGGTAATCCCATTCCGGATAGGTCAGTTCGGCGACAAGACGCGTATGCACCAGCGCTTCCGGCGGCAGGTCGAGATCGAAACGGAATTTTGCCGATGGTCGCCCCTTTCGCTCGCCGAGCGTCATCTCGTCCAATTCGTCGGCAGCCGCCGCGTCATGATCGTCGCTATCGTCACCGGGGCGATCGACATTAACCATCTCCGCCATGGCGAGGATTTTTTCGAAACGGTTGAGGATAAAAGGGCTGCGCTCGCCTTTCCTCTGAGAATCCTTTTCGCGCACGGCGATATGGCGGCCACCCGCCATGGCATCCTGCGTTGCGCCACCGGAGGGACGATCCTCCTCCTGCCGCGGTTCCGCCTCCTCCCGCGAAAACACATCCGGCCAGAGCGGCACCGGCAGCATTGGCAAATAACCGGGCGGCGCCTTCAGCGGCCACGGCCCCGCTTGGTAAAGCGGCGCAAGACCGGCGCCATGCCGCAACAGATCGCTGATGCGATTTTCCACCATCTGCTCGATACGCGGCAGCTTTCCGCGCTGGCGTTGTTCGATCAGCGACAGACAGAGATTTTGATAACGCGGCATCAATCCTGGGAAGGCTTCAAGCACATCCTCCACCCGGCGTGCCGCCTGTTCAAGCAGTGCCAGATCGCGGCGAAGCGGATCGATTTCATGGATCGGCGAAAGATCCATCCGCGCCATGACCGCCGCGAGCCACAGATAGAGATCGCGGTTGAGATCGCGCTGCGGCATCAGGTCTAGCACCGGCGGCAACATCAACGATGCCTCGTCGCGGGCCGGGTGGACGAGCTTTTCTTCTCCCAAACCCATGCGCTGGCGGAGTTTCAGGCGATGCGCGGATGCCTTGCCCCGGGCGGGAACGAGCTGTACCGCCCGCTCGCCACCGAAACCACGGAAGCAGACGGAGATCACCGGAAGCACCTCTTCCAGCTTCACCGCCGCCATCTCATATCGCGGCCAGGTGCGGGTATTGCCGGCAAAATTGTGCCAGGCGCGTCCGACGGTTTCTTCGAGTTCGAGAAAATCCAGCATCGCGTTCTCCCCTAGCGGATTACCGCCTGCATCAGTTCGAGAAGCGCCGAGCGCACATCCTGCTCATCAGTCAGCGGCTCGATCATCGCGGAGCGCACCGCATCACGCGGTTCAAGGCCGGCATCGATCAGGCTTGCGCAATAGACTAGGAGACGGGTGGAAACGCCCTCTTCCAGATCATGGCCCTTCAGCGCCCGCAGCCGGCGAGCGAGTTCGACCAACGGTTCGACCCGCGCCGCATCAAGACCGCTTTCCTCCACCACGACCTCGATCTCGCGTGCCTTGGGCAGGAAGTCGAACTCGATCGCCACGAAACGCTGACGCGTCGAAGGCTTGAGCGTCTTCAACAGGCTCTGGTAACCGGGATTGTAGGAGACCACGAGCATAAACGAGCCTGGTGCTTCCAGCTGTTCGCCGGTGCGCTCCAAGGGCAGAATGCGGCGGTCGTCGGTCAAGGGGTGAAGCACGACCGCAACATCCTTGCGGGCTTCAACAACTTCATCGAGGTAACAAATGCCGCCATCGCGCACCGCCCGCGTCAACGGACCATCGACCCAGACTGTATCGCCGCCCTTCAGCAGATAACGGCCGGTAAGGTCGGCGGCGGCGAGATCGTCATGGCAGGACACGGTGGTCAAAGGCAGGCCGAGCTTTGCCGCCATATGGCTGACAAAGCGGGTCTTCCCGCAACCGGTCGGGCCTTTCAGCAGTAGAGGCAGCTGGCGTGTCCAGGCGGTTTCGAACAGGGCGCATTCATTGCCAGCCGGCGCATAGGCAGGGATCTGGGAGGTCGAGTGACGCAGATGCATGTTCATCGGAGATTTCCTTAAGGATGAAAGGATAATTCCCGGCCCGCGCTTCAGGATCGCGAGCCGGGAAGTCACTCATTCGGCCGGCTCAGCGATGCCGCTAATCGCCGGGACGCGATCCTTGCCGGGTACAAGAATGGCCCAGACAAACATCAGTGCCGAGATGAGGACGAAGACGCCGGAGCCCAGGCGGACCCAGTAGAAAAGCGCCAACTGGTCCTGCACGTCCATGTAGCCTTCGCCCAGCACGCGCTGCAGATGAACCTGCAGGACACCCGCAAAGGTGAGCGCGAAGGTCATGACCGACATGGCCGTGCACATCATCCAGAAAGACACCATGGACAGCCACTGGTTATAGGGCTTGCGGCCACGGATTTCCGGAACGGCATAGGCCATGATGGCAAGGTTGAGCATGACATAGGCACCGAAGAAGGCGAGATGGCCATGTGCTGCAGTCACCTGTGTGCCGTGGGTATAATAGTTCACCGAGGACAGCGTGTGCAGGAAACCCCAGACGCCGGCGCCGAAGAATGCCATGACCGAGCAACCGATCGACCAGAGCAGAGCGGCACGGTTGGGATGTTTGCGGCCGGCCTTCCAGGTCATCACGAAGGTGAAGATGACCATGGTGAAGAAGGG